>ENA-OUQC01000198-OUQC01000198.1-human-gut-metagenome-genome-assembly--contig:-NODE-198-length-54390-cov-4.844042_pt1 | contig 54390 bp, 47 predicted proteins | sample MGYA00237942_ERZ548815 | MGnify/ENA primary metagenome ERZ548815 (study PRJEB26490, sample SAMN05194722) | human gut metagenome | biome: terrestrial biome; feature: human-associated habitat; material...
AACAATAACACAGCATATAATTTCGTTATAAACACACCTTTTCGGAACACGGCAAAAAAATAATACAGCCCGAAAACTCGGGCAAATAAAAACATTGCTATTTTATTTCCTTGGCTTGTCTTTTCGGCAATTATATACTGCCATAACCGTTTGCCTTGCAAGATCGGAATTATCAATATCAAGTACGTAATGCAGTTTTGCGCCGTCGTATGGAAACCCTTGTTCGCAATCTTCACCGAGAAGTTCGGATGTTTCTTTCAAAATCTTAACAAAAACACAGTCATCGCAAACAAGTAAAACGGGCACAGCTTTATAATATACCATATATTCGCCAAACATTTTTTTGAAAGAAATATCGGGCAAATCAACTTGTTCGACAACGTATTTAATATAATTCAGATCGGTAGCCATAAAAACCTTCTTTTATGTTAATTTTCTCAAAGCTATTATATCAACCGGTTGACAATATGTCAATTTACTGGCAAAATGATTAAAAGATATCCACACTTTACGGAAGCGACGTTTCACGTGAAACAACGGGATATTTTGACTGTTTTGATATGTATTGATTTTACATGTTTCACGTGAAACAATTAGTTGTCCACATTTGTTCCACGTGGAACAAAACCCGTTGTTTTGGGCGGATTTTAGGCTATTCTTCCTGGGTTTTTGGGCTATTTTTAATTGTTTTTATCGTTTTGTTTCGCGAATTTCCGTTCTTTCTCCGTGTAAATTTATCGGTGCGGTTTTGTGGATAACTTTCGGCTTTTTCGGACAAGGTATATATCGCGATTTTTTGGAAATAATTGCAATAAATTATATTAGTAAAAGGCGGTAATTATCATGAAATGTACGTCGTGTAATAAGTCATTTTCACCCGAAAAAATGTATGTTTGCAAGTCATGCGGCGCTTGTTTTTGCGAAGAATGTGTGAAAAGCAACCAAAACTCATGCCTGAAATGCGGTACAACCCTTGATCGTTTGAATTAAAAAGTGCCGTTTTTCTTGGAAAAAACGAGCGTTTCACGTAAAACATTGTCGTTTTTGACACGGCGTTTTATTGTCTTTTTATATTGGTATTAGACGGATTTTTGTTTATTTTTCGCCGTATTTTAGTATAAAAACCAGGATAAAAGTCTTTTGTATTGCGGATTTGATTATTCTTATCTTTTCGTTGTTGCGGCAAGGAACGTGGGTGATAATGTCTGTTATGATAATTTTACAATCGTTTTGTCTTGAATAATTGACTTCAGGGCTTTTTTATTATTATTTTCGGTATAACAAAAAACCGCCGTTTCGGGCGGTTTATTATAAACGAGCTTTCGTCATACAAAACGTTTATTTTTGCTTGACGCCGTTTAGTTGTTTTTCTGTTTTTCTGCGAGTTGTCCGAGATGGTTTGCGCCGGGCACAGACTTTCTCGTGTAAAGGCTTTTGCCTATACGTAATAACTCTGCGCCGATTAAAAGCATTCTTTATGCCGATTAAATAATATGGGGCAAAAACGCTCTGATTTCTTCCTTTGCACCTTCGAGATCGTGGTCAAGATAATTCCCGCATTCCTGCCGCTTGGAGCCCGGGATTTCCGTCATTTCCAGACACTTTTCAAAGCACTCTTTCACAATAGGCTTTACTTCGTCAAGCGTGGTGTCGAGCATAAGCAGATAAAAGCCCGTGCGGCAGCCCATCGGCCCGAAATAAACAACCTTGTCTTTGACCGCGCTGTTTCTTATCACGGTTGCGAAAAGGTGCTCAACGGTATGCGCCGCGGCAGTCGTAAGGAAATCGCCCGCGTTCGGTTTTTTGAAACGAAGGTCGTAAGTATAGATATTGTGCTCCGCATGAGAAAGGTAAACCCCCTCCGGGTGGGCGTCGTGATTTATAAGAAAAGATTTGATGGTTTCCATAGTTTTTGAATTTTATATATTATATAATATATAAAATTTTGTCCTTTGTTTTTTTCGTGATTTTTCGGCTTTTCGCCTTTTATTATTCGCGCGCAATCGCGTCGATAACATCGACTATTATTTTCGCGCAATCGCTTGTCCCTTGGTCTGCGATTTCGTTGAAGTCGGCGGGGCTTGTTTCGTCAGCGTTGTCGCTGACGATTTTAAGGCTTAGCGCAGGCACTCCGTTTTTGTTTGCGATAATGCAAATTCCCGCGCCTTCCATATCGCAAATTTCGGCGTCGAAATCCGCAATAAGTTTATCTTTAACTTCGCTTGACGAAATGAACTTATCCCCGGAAGCAAGCCTTGCCGTCTTAATTTTTGGAAAATCCTTTTTCACCGCGGAAATAAGGGTTTTGTCGAAATAAAAGTACGGGTCGGGATTTTCGTCGTAATGGCCTGCTTTCACGTTGTCGATTGCCGACGTGTCGATTTCGTAATGCACGACTTTTTCAACCACCGCGACGTCCTTACAGCCGAAGCGTTTCGTAAGCGTCCCGACGAAACCGAAGTTGAATATCGCCCGTACGTCGTATTTCGCGATTAAATACTCGGTTGCTCCCGCAGCCGATATTTCGCCCATGCCGGACACCGCGACGTAAATCAGGGCGTTTTTGCGGCTGACAAGGTACGTGTCGTACGGCTTATTTTCGATTTTTTCGACTTTTCCGAAGGCTTCGAGCACGCCTTTGACTTCGCGTCCGATTGCGATAACCATTCCGAATTTTTTCATAACAGTCCTTTTTTGTCGATATATTTTACATAAGTATACCATATCTTCCCGAATTTTCAAACAAATGATTTGTTAAATCGTCGCGACGTATGGTATAATTTCGGATTGAAGAGGTATTTATGAAATTCGATAAGAGAAACGTTGCGCTCGCATCACTTGTATTCGGCTGGATTTCGATTTTCTGGAACGTATACGATCAACTTATTCAATCAATAAACACATATTCTTTCGCGCTCGAACCGTACGAAAGCGGATGGATTCTTGCAATCGACAATATTGTGGGGCTTTTTATTCTGCCTCTTTTCGGCCACCTTTCGGACAGATGCAAAAGCCGTTTCGGAAAGCGCACGCCGTATATTTACGTCGGCACGGCGATATCGCTTATCGGGCTGTGTCTTGTTGGCGTATTCGCCTCAAAAAGGCAACTTGCCCCGTATATCGTGTCGCTGACGGTGACGCTTGTCGCGATGGCGGCGTACAGAAGCGCGGGACTTTCTCTCGTGCCCGATTTCGTATACGAACCCGACCGCGGCAGGGCAAACTCGATTGCGAACCTTGTGTCCGTCGCGTTCACTGCCGTGGGTATCGTGCTGGCGATGGCGTTCATGCCCCTTAAAGCCGCGAAAAACGCGCAATTTTTGCCGATTTGTCTTGCGGTTGTCGGTAGCAGCCTTATAACGGTTGCCGCATACTCGTTCACTTTCAGCGAAAAACGGGTGACAGACGACTTCAATCGTCGCCTGGAAGAATATAAACGCGACTACCCCGAAAAATACAAAAGCGAAACCGTCGTTGTGGAAGAACTTGACAAACAACAGATGAAGGGCAATCTTTTCAATAAGATTTTCATTCTTGCAAGCGTGTTCTTCTTTTATATCGCGTACAACGCGCTCGTGTCGAATTTCACCGTGTACAGCGACGTAATGCTCGGCTTCAAAATGCCGCAACTGCCGCTGGTCTTCGTCATAATCGGCGCGCTGCCCGGGTTTATATTCGCTTCTCACGTCGCAAAGAAAATCGGCCGTAAGTACACGATAACGATCGGACTTGCGCTTATGATGGTCGCGCTGCTTGCCGCGATGCCGTTTTCCAAAAAAGACTCGGGACTTGAACTGAAAATCCCGCTTGTTTTCTTCTTTATGGTCGCGGGCGTCGGCTACGGCTTTGCGATGGCTAATCTGTATCCGTTTTATCTGGAACTCAGCAAAACCAAAAACATCGGGCAAAACACGGGTATCTTTGCGGGCTCTACAACCGCCGCAATGGTCGTCACTCCCATTCTCGCCGGCTACGTAATCAAGGAAGTCGGCAAGAAAACGGGCAAGACTTACGTCATCGAACAAATCGTAAACGGCGTCAATACCGAGGTCGTGAAAGTCGGCGATTACAGCGTGCTGTTCCCGTACTGCGCCGTCGCGATACTAATTGCGCTTGTCTGCATTCTTATCGTGAAATCCGACTACGCAACCGGCGGATTGCGCGACCATATGAAAAAATATTTCACAAAAAGGAAAGCGAAAAAGAATGACTGAATCCTTTTTTACAACGCTTAAAACCGCGGCTGAATACGTCGGCGTAAGCGTTACCGACAACCAATGCGAAAAACTTTACAAATTTTACGAAACTGTGGTTGAATACAACAAAAACGTCAATTTAACTGCCATTACCGACGAAAAAGAGTTTATCGTAAAACATATTGTCGACAGTATTTCCGCCGCAAAATTCATAAAAGAAAACGCCGCCGTCGTCGATATCGGGGCAGGCGCGGGATTCCCGTCTATACCACTTAAAATAATCCGTGACGATATTGTACTTATTATGCTTGACGCGCTTTCAAAACGCGTGGATTTTTTAAACTTTGCCGTAAGCGAACTTTCCCTTAAAAACGCAAAAGCCAAACATTTAAGGGCGGAAGAAGCGGGCGAAAAACTTTTAAGGGGAAGTGCCGACGTCGTCGTCGCAAGGGCGGTCGGACAGACAAATATCCTTCTGGAACTTTCAATCCCGCTCCTTAAAAAGCACGGCGTTTTTATAAATTATAAAGGCAAGGATTTGTCCGACGTGGAAACCGCAAAGACGGCGGAAGCCGCGCTCAACGCGAAAAAAACCGAGGTTTTCAATTTCTGTCTTCCTTTTGACGCCGGCGAAAGAAACGTCGTCGTTTACGAAAAGATTGAAGACACGCCGAGAATTTATCCGAGGAAATTCGGCACAATCAAAAAAAATTCGCTGTGAAAACAGCGTTTTTTTGTTTTATCCGCTTTTTATTTTCTTATGTTTCACAAAAATAATGTTTCACAAATTTTTGTAAATAATTGATTATTCGCCTTTTTAATGTTATACTGAAAAAAAATACTTTTACATACGAGGTGTTTTATGTCAAACAAAGGTATCGGAAAAGGTCTTGCTGCCTTGCTCGGCAATATGAAGGAAGAAGAAACGATTGCGGAAAAAAGCGAATCCGCCGTATCCCGCGAAATAATGAACGTCGATATTTCACTTATCGACACCAACCCTTATCAGCCGCGTAAAGTTTTTGACAAAGCCGCTCTGGAAGAACTTGCGGCGTCGATTAAGACTTTCGGTATTATTCAGCCTCTGATAGTTTTGAGAAGCGGCAACAGATACGTCATAATCGCGGGCGAAAGGCGTTTCCGCGCGGCGCGACTTGCCGGTCTTACCTCGGTGCCGTGCGTCGTAAGGGAACTTACCCCGCGCGAAATGAGGGAAATCGCCCTTATCGAAAACCTTCAACGTGAGGACCTGAACCCCGTCGAAGCGGCGGAAGGTATCGCGGAACTTATCAAATCGTGCGACCTGACGCAGGAAGAAGCGGCGGAACGTATCGGTATGAGCCGCCCCGTCGTAACCAACCTTTTAAGGCTCTTGTCGCTTGACAAAGAAGTTCTGGAACTCGTAAGGTCGGGTAGACTTTCGGGAAGCCACGCAAGATGTCTTGTCGTCGTTACCGACCCCGAAGTGCAGGTATATTACGCCAACAAAGCGTGCGACAACAAAATGTCGGTAAGGGATCTGGAACAGCAAATCCAGCTTTATCTCGGCAGGAAACTTATCCCGACCGGCGCAAGAAAAGAAAAGCAATCGAAGGAACTCAAAGGGTTTGTCAACGATATGAAACGAATCTTCAATACGAAGGTCACGATCCTTGGCGGCGAAGAAAAAGGACAAATCCGCATCAATTATTATTCCAACGACGATTTGCAACGCATTTACGACTTAATCGACAGTTTAAGACGTTAATTTTTAAGATAAAGTATGGAAACCACCAGAATAACCTTGCCGAAAATTACATTAATCGGGAAGTGCGGTTCGTCGAAAGACGGCAAAGATTTCGTCAGAGATTTATGGACGGAATTAAATAAAAACTTTTCGGAAATATCTTATCTTGCAAAGTGGGACGAGTCTGGCGCGCTTAAAGGCTTGTGGGGCGCTATGAGCGACGAAACGCTGTCTTTTAAGCCGTGGGAAGGCGGATATGAAAACGGGCTTTATCTTGCGGGTGTCGAAGCCGTCGACGACGCCGTCGCGCCAAACGGCTGGACAAAATGGGTGATTCCGTCTTTTGAATATATAAAGGCAAAGGTGGAGTCGACCGAAACTTTCAAGGAACTTATCGGATACCTTATCGCAAACAAGATAAACCTTGTAGGAAGCGTGCAAAATTTCACCAATCCTAAAACCAACGAAAACTTTCTTATGTTTCCGATAAGAAAAGTCGAAGAAGAAAAGTAATAAAAAGGTTAAAACAAAACACACTGCAATTTTTCGCAGTGTGTTTTTTTGTTTTGGAATAATTTTTTATCAGTTGATAATACGCACGGGCAGAATAAGGTAAAGATATTCGTCTTCCTTCTTTTCCGTAGGTACGATGACGCCGGGCGCAGTCGAAGTCGTGAAGCAAAGTTTCACAAAGTCGTCGCTTATCGCGCGCAGGCTGTCCGAAAGATATCTTGCGTTGAACCCGATGTTAAGGTCGTGTCCCAGAAGGTCGATATTTACGATTTCGTTGATGCCGCTGATTTCGCTTTCCGCAGATATCGACATTCTCTTTTCGCGGATTTCAAGTTTTACGACGCTTTTCTTTTCAGTACGGGTTGCAAGCGACGCGCGGTCGATTGCGGTGTCCAACGCCTTTTTATCGACAAACACGGTGGTTGTGAAGTCGGAAGGAATAATCTTATTGTAATTGATATATTCGCCTTCGATAAGTCGCGTTACGATTTTGGTGTTTTCGAGATCGACCATAAAATAGTTTTTCTCGATGCTCACCTTTACGTTTTCGTCGCTGTCGTCAAGAAGTTTTGAAATTTCACTCATACTTCTTGCGGGGACGATTATTTTAATATCCGCTCCGCCGTATTCGATTTCTTTTTTGCAATAAGCAAGGCGGTATCCGTCTGACGCGACGCCGATGATTTTATTGTCGGAAATTTCAATGCTGCAACCTTTAAGCGTTGGGCGGTTATCTTCGCTTGCGGTGCAGAATATAATTTTTTCGATAAGGTTTTTCAACTCTTTCTTTACAATATAAAAAGAGTTTTCGTCGTTGACGTTTTTGAAAGCGGGATATTCGTCGGCTTCCATCGTCTGTATATAGCCGTTATTTTCGCCGTAGGTAAGTTTAAGGGTGTTTTCCCCGGACGTATCGATAATAACGTCTTCCTTATCGATTTTTCTGACGTATTCCGTAAAATATTTTCCAAGGATAACAGTTTCTCCTTCGGTAAAAATATCCGCCTTTATTTTCTTTTCGATTGAAAGTTCGAGATCCGTTGCGGTAAGCGTCAAAGTATCTCCTTCCGCTTTTAGTTTAATACCGTTCAATATCGGCATTACTTTCTTTAATGGAAGGGCTTTTCCCACCTGTGTTAAAGCGTCTGATAAGTCAAAGCTGTCGCAAGAAAGTTTCATCTTTTTCTCCTTAATTATTTATTGTTATTTTATACTTGATGATGATTTTGTTAATAAGGATTGTGGAAAAGTTGAAGGTGAACGTTTCGCACAAGATATTGACAAAATCGGATTGGTGCCAACAACAAGTTGTGGATTTTGATGTTTACAACTTTGTTGAAAACTTTTATTTGTTGTAAACATATCTACAATCAGCGTTTATAGAGCATGTCTTTTATGTCGTTGATTTGTATTTTTAGTTTTTGTGACGCGCCGTTATTCGATGAAATGAGGTCCGAAATTTTGTCGCGCGCGTGGATTATCGTAGCGTGGTCGCGGCCGCCGAAAATACCGCCGATCGACACAAGGGGAACGGAAAGCATGTCGCAGATAAGATAAATCGCGATCATTCTTGGCTCCACAAATTCCTTGTTTTTCTTTTTGCCGATGACGTCGTTTTCGGAAACGCCGAAGTATTTGCAGGTTGTCGAAAGCACGTCGTATGCGTCAAAGTGTTCCTTTTTCGTTTCGATATACCCGGAAAGAGCCTCTTTCGCAATCGAAAGCGACGCCGGCTGTCCCGAAAGTTGGGAATAAAACATAACCTTGTTCAGAAGCCCTTCAAGGTCGCGGATGTTGTTTTCCATATTGCTGGCGATAAACGACGCGACATCGTCCGAAAGATAAAAGTTTTCGGCGTCGGCTTTCTTTTTGAGAATTGCGATTCTCGTTTCGATATCAGGCGGCTGAATGTCCGCAAGAAGTCCCCACTGGAAACGGGTGCGAAGCCTTTCTTCAAGGGGCGCGATTTCCTTTGGCGGACGATCCGACGAAATGATGATATGTTTATCGTTCTGATATAAATCGTTGAAGGTGTGGAACAACGCCTCCTGCGTGCCTTGTTTCGACGCGATAAACTGAATATCGTCAATCATAAGCACGTCAACGGAACGATATTTTTCACGGAAAGCGACGCTCGTTTTAGAATCTCTTATCGACTCCACATAGTCGGCGATATACTTGTCCGTCGTGATGTACATTATGCGTTTTTGAGGAAATTTTGCGTTTATGTAATTTCCGATTGCGTGCATAAGGTGGGTTTTTCCAAGCCCGACTCCGCCGTATATAAACAGGGGGTTGAAACGACCGCCGGGATGCTCGGACACGGCTTGCGCCGCGGCGAAGGCGATTTCGTTGGATTTCCCGACGACAAAGTTTGAAAAGGTATATTTTTTATTGAACGAAAAACCCGCGTCATCGGATTTTTCAACCTTTTTCACGACAAGTTCGTCCCCCAGGGTATAGTCCTGTTGTTTCAGGCAATCGGCTTTTTCGGACTCGATAATAATCTTAACGTCCGAGATAATGGGGTTGACTTCTTTCACCGCTTCGAGAATTGTTTCGCGGTAATTTTTCACGATTGTGTTTTTACTGCTCTGACTTCCCGTTTGCAGCACGAGAGTATGACCGATAAAACAAATCGGTTCCAGTTTTTCAATCCATACTTCGTAACTTATCGCCTGAAGTCTTGCGGATAATTTGATTTTGGTGTCGTTCCAAAGGGTATTTATATCGATCATAATAAATATATGATAACATTATTGACCGAAAAATACAAACAAAATCGGTATATATTATAAAAATAAAGTATATTTATTTAAGAAAGTTTTTTGCGCTTATTTTATCTTTTTTTCGGCGACGGTGCCGTTCTTTACGACGTACAGTTTTGACAAATTAAGGGGTTTAACGTCAAATTCAGTACACGTAATCACCGTTTGCGTGCGGTTTGCAAGTTCGATAAGTTTTTCGCGGCGCGCCACGTCAAGTTCACTCAGAACGTCGTCCAGAAGTAAAATCGGGGCTTCGCCCGTTTCGTTTTTGAAAAGAGTGAGTTCCGCGATTTTGACCGAAAGCGACACGCTTCGCTGCTGTCCCTGCGACGCGAATTTTCTTGCGTCCACGTCGTTTAATATTATTTTAATATCGTCGCGGTGCGGACCTTGCGACGTATACATAAGGGCGCGGTCGCGCTCCACCGACGTCGAAAATGCGGAAAGTAAATTATTGTAAATTTCGTCGTAAGTGTCGCCTTTTATCGCGCACTCGTATTGCAGCGACAGAGTTTCTTTTCCGTCCGACAATTCAAAGTGAGAATCTTTTGCAAGGGTTGAAAGTTTCTTTACGTAATTTTTTCTTGCAAGAATCAGATTCGCGCCGACTTCCGCCATACCCTCGTCCCATATCGACAAAAGGGTTTTCAGGTTTTCGTTGCGGTTTTCGTTTTTGAGCAGGGTGTTTCTTTGTTGCAGAATTTTGTTGTATTTTGCAAGCGACTTAAAGTAAGTTTTCGATTGTTGCGAAAGGGAAATGTCCAAAAATCTCCGTCGTTCGTCGGGGCCTGCTTTCACGAAACGCATTTCGTCGGGGGAGAAGTAAACGACGTTGACGATACCGATAAGTTCGGACAGTCTTTTCACGGGAAGATTGTCGATTTTTATTTTTTTCGCGCCTTTGTTTTCAATTACGATTTCAATGACGTGCGTGCGATATTTTTTTGCGATTTCCGCCTTGATATACGCGCGCTCGGCGTTGAACGAAATAAGTTCCTTTTCGCGGCTCGTACGGGGGGATTTGCCAAGTCCCAACAGATAAATCGCTTCCAGCATATTCGTCTTTCCGCTTGCGTTTTCGCCGGAAAGCACGTTGATGCCTTGTCCGAAAGTAACGGACGCCGCGTCGTAGTTTCTGAAATTTTTCAGTTGAAGCGATTTGATAAACATACGGTTATTATATCATATCGGAAAAGAAAGTAAAAGAATTTTTAGGAAATATCGGCAAAACGAGCGGTTTCTTATCCGCGGCGGAACTGTAAAAAAAGACGTCCGCGCCGCAGGGGTTATCAGAACCGAAATAAGAAAAACGGATATATTCCCCCACGACAAATTGAATTTTGCCCTTAAAAGCCCCGAAAATCCCGTAAAAAAGGATAATTTATCAAAAAGACGCGAAAAACGTTTTGTAATTTATTGATAATATGTTATAATTATTATACTTATTACTTTATGCGTGCGCACGCATTGCGTACGCGGGAGAGCGTATGCGCGTGTTTTACACGGACGTCGTCGCGATATTTGACGAAGGCGTCGGAAATTCGACCTTGTCCCTGGCTCTTAACGAAATCATTTCGGAAGGCACGGTAAAGGTACAAAAAACCGGCGAACCCAGAAGCGTCGTTTTTTACGACGGCGAAGACGGAAAACAACATGCTTACATAAGCAATCTGTCGGGGCGCGCGCTTTTTTCACAATTTAAAAAACACGGTTTTATTTTCATATAAACGGAGGTATTATGGAACAACAAAATTTATCTTACGACCAGGGCGCGATACAGGTCCTCGAAGGGCTGGATCCCGTCCGTAAAAGACCGGGTATGTACATCGGCTCGACCGACGAAAGGGGCTTGCATCACCTTGTTACGGAAGTCGTCGACAACAGTATTGACGAGGCTCTTGCCGGATACTGCGACAAAATCATCGTTTCGATTGAAAAGGACGGCAGCTGCAAAGTCGTCGATAACGGCCGCGGAATCCCCACGGGCATTATCCCGAAAGAGGGCAAATCCGCCGTTGAAGTCGTTCTGACGAAGTTGCACGCCGGCGGAAAATTCGGCGGCAGCGGCTATAAAATTTCGGGCGGTCTGCACGGCGTCGGCGTATCCTGCGTGAACGCATTGTCCGAATGGCTGGAAGCCACCGTTTACCAGAACGGCAAAATATACAAACAAATTTTCAACAGGGGCATCGCGCAACGTCCGTTGCAGGAAGTCGGCACGACCGACCGCACCGGCACGACGATTCAGTTTTATCCCGATCCCGAAATTTTCGAGACGCTCGATTTCAACTACGACACGATGAAAATCCGCCTGCGCGAACTTGCGTATCTCAACCGCGGGTTGACCATTCAGCTTATCGACCGCCGCGAAGAGCCCGCACGCGACGAATCTTTCCATTATGAAGGCGGTATCGTCCAGTTTGTCGAAAGTCTGAATAAAAACAAAGAGACCGTTTTCCCGGAGGTTATTTATTTTGACGAAAGTTACGAAAACGGCGAGGTCGAAATCGCGATGCAGTACAACGACAGTTATTCGGAAACCATTTTCGCGTTCGCCAACAACATCAATACCGAAGAAGGCGGCACGCACCTGGAAGGTTTCAGAAACTCGCTCACCAAAATCATCAACGATTACGGCAAAAACAACAATATTTTAAAAGGCGACGAAAAACTTTCGGGCGACGACGTCAGGGAAGGTTTGACGGCGGTTATTTCCGTGAAACTCACCAATCCGCAGTTTGAAGGTCAGACCAAGACGAAACTCGGCAACAGCGAAATGCGTACGGTCGTCGCAAAGGCTATGACCGAAGGCTTAGGCTCGTATCTCGAAGAACACCCCAAAGAAGCCAAAGATTTGATTATGAAAGGCGTTCTCGCCCAGAAGGCACGAGAAGCCGCAAGGAACGCGCGTGACCTTGCAAGGCGCAAATCCGCCCTTGAAAGCACCACGCTCCCCGGCAAACTTGCCGACTGTTCGGACAAAGATCCTTCTCTTTGCGAAATTTACCTTGTCGAGGGCGACTCCGCAGGCGGCAGCGCAAAGATGGGGCGCGACAGACGTTTTCAGGCAATACTGCCCCTCCGCGGTAAAATCCTGAACGTTGAAAAGGCAAGGCTCCATAAGGTCCTTGAAAACGAAGAAATAAAGACGATGATCACCGCGTTCGGCGCGGGCATTAAGGAAGATTTTGACGAAAGCAAACTTCGTTACAACCGCATCATCTGTATGACGGATGCCGACGTTGACGGCAGCCATATCCGCATACTTATGCTCACGTTCTTCTTCCGTTTCATGCGCCCGCTCATCGAAAACGGCCACGTTTATATCGCGCAGCCCCCGCTTTACAAAGTCACGAAGGGCAAAACCGTCAAATATTGTTATTCCGACGACGAACTTAACGAATATCTCGATTCCATCGGAAGAAAGGGCAACGAAATTCAGCGTTACAAAGGTCTTGGCGAAATGGATCCCGAACAACTTTGGGAAACCACGATGGATCCGAAATCCCGCACGCTGCTGCGCGTAAATATGGACGACGCAATCGCCGCGGACGAAATATTCACCGTTCTTATGGGCGAACAGCCCGAACTGCGCCGTCAGTTTATCGAAGACAACGCGACGCTCGTAACAGAACTTGACATTTAAGGAGAGATGAAAAATGATAATCAAAAATAACGATTCTCAGAAAGATAAAGATTTCGTCGAACATCTCGGGATGTCGAAAATCGTCAAAATCGACCTTGACCAGGAAATGAAAAAATCGTTCATCGCCTACGCAATGGCGGTCAACGTATCCCGTGCGATTCCCGACGTCAGGGACGGTCTGAAACCCGTACACCGCCGTATCCTTTACAGTATGAGCGAACTTAATCTGACCTGCGACAAGCCGTTCAGAAAGTGCGCGCTTATCGTCGGCGACGTTCTCGGTAAATATCACCCCCACGGCGACAGCTCGGTTTACGACGCTCTCGTAAGGCTTGCTCAGGACTTCTCGATCCGCTGCCCGCTTATCGACGGACACGGCAACTTCGGCTCGGTCGACGGCGACCCCGCGGCGGCTTATCGTTACACCGAAGCAAGGCTTTCCAAAATCGCCAACGAAATGATCCGCGACCTTGACAAACGCGTCGTGGACTTTTGCCCGAACTTCGACGACACGCGTGAACAGCCCGTCGTGCTTCCTTCGCGTTACCCCAACCTTCTCGTGAACGGTTCGGACGGTATCGCCGTCGGTATGGCGACGTCCATTCCCCCGCACAATCTCGGCGAAGTTATCGACGCCACCGTCGCTCTTATGGAAAATCCCGAACTGGAAGTCGAAGACCTTATGAAATTCGTTCCCGCGCCCGATTTTCCGTCGGCAGGCATAGTTCTCGGCCGTGCGTCCATTCGTCAGGCATACAAAACCGGTCGCGGCGGCTGCATAATCCGAGCCCGCACCGAAATCGAAGAAATGGCAAACGGCAGGACGAGAATCGTCGTTACCGAACTTCCGTATCAGGTCAACAAGGCGCGCCTTATCGAAAATATCGCCGACCAGGTCAAAGACAAGCGAATCGAAGGCATTTCGGACATTAAGGACGAGTCCGACCGTCACGGACTCCGCGTCGTAATCGACATCAAAAAGGACGCGAACGCGCAGGTCGTTCTTAACACGCTTTTCAAACAAACCCAGATGCAAATCAGTTTCAGTATGATTATGCTTGTCCTTGCCGACAAAAAACCGCGCATTCTCAATCTGAAAGAAATCCTGACTTATTACATCAAGCACCAGGAAGACGTCATCACCCGCCGTACGAGGTTCGACCTTGAAAAAGCGGAAGAAAGGGAACATATCTTAAAAGGTCTTGCAATCGCGCTTGCGAACATCGACGAGGTCATTAAGGTCATCAAAGAAAGCGCCGACAACGACTCCGCCGCGAAAGCCCTTATGGATAGGTTCCTTCTCAGCGACAAACAGGCGGCGGCAATCCTTGAAATGAGACTTCGCAGACTTACTTCTCTGGAAGTCGAAAAAATCAACGACGAACTTGCCCAGAAAGAAGTCGAAATCGCCAACTACAAGGAAATTCTTGCCGACATCAACAAAGTCAACGACATCGTCAAGAAAGAACTTTTGGAGGTCAAGGAAACGTACAATACGCCGCGTCGCAGCGAAGTTTCCTACGATTATTCCGAAATCAATATCGAAGACCTTATCGAAAAGGAAGACATCGTCGTTTCGATGACTCACGGCGGATACGTCAAACGTCAGCCCGTTGCGGAATATAAGAGCCAGCACAGGGGCGGCGTGGGCATCACCGCGCATAAGACGAAAGACGAAGACTTTGTGGAAAGCATCTTCACGACGTCCACCCACGACGACCTTATGTTCTTCACCAACTTCGGCAAGGTTTACGTCATCAAAGGGTACGAAATTCCCGAGGCGTCCAGGAACTCCCGCGGGCGCGCGGTCATCAATATTTTGCAACTCGATCCCGGCGAAAAGGTCGCGACGCTCCTTCCCGTGCCCGAACGCGGCGAAGGCTATCTGATGCTCGCAACCAAACAAGGGCTTATCAAGAAAACGGCATTATCCGAGTTTGAAAGCATCAGAAAGACCGGTAAAAAGGCGATTCGGTTGGTTGACGGGGACGAACTCATCGCGGCAATGATCACGAAAGGCGATGAAGAACTTATCATCGCGTCGCACGAAGGCAAGTGTATCCGCTTCCGCGAGGCAGACGTCCGCGCAATGGGCAGAGACTGCCAGGGCGTACGCAGTATGAAACTGAACCCCGGCGACTACGCCGTCGATATGGCAATGGTCGAAGAAGACAAGGAAGTTCTGACAATCTCCGAAAACGGCTTCGGAAAACGCTCCTCGCCCGACGAATACCGCGTGCAAGGCCGTGCGGGTATGGGCGTCAAAGCGGGCGTGTTCAACGAGGAAACCGGAAAACTCGTGTGCCTGAAAATGATCAACGCCGACAACGATATTATGATTATCGCCGACAACGGCATCATTATCAGAGTCGCGGCGGACGAAATCCGCAAGATCGGCAGGGATACCAAGGGCGTCAAAGTTATGAACCTCAGGGAAGGCAGCAAGATTATGTCGATTGCGGTCGTCCCGCACGAAGAACCCGAAGAAGAAGTCGTGCTTGACGAAAACGGCAATCCCGTGACGACGACCGAAGACGTGACGGAAGTAACGTCCTCGACGGATTCCGAATTCCCCGTCGATAACGAAGAGGCGGAAGAAGCGGCGGAAGTCAACGCCGAAACCGCAGCCGTAAACGAAACCGTTTCCGACGAAGAATAAGGCAACTCAAACAAAAAAGAAAGCATCGCGAAAGCGGTGCTTTTTTATTTGGTATTTACGAATTATATAAGGATATAGCGTTATCGACACGGCGAAAACCTTGTCGCGAACACGACTTTGCTGAAATTTTAAGTATCTTTTATGAAAAATTTTTAATAAAATTAAGGCTTATGCTTAAAAATGAAAGAAAATGGAGCAGGGACATGAAAAAGAGAGTTTTGAAAGTTTTGGCTGTAACGATAATTGCGATATGTTCGTTTTTGCTTGTCGCCTGCAACAGTGAAAACTATAAAAGCGGCGGACTGAAAAAAACGACCGCCGTCGCGCCGATAGTTTACGACGTGAGCGAAAAAGAAAGCGCGGTGGAAAATGCGGCGACCGTCGATTTGTCGGCACTTTCAAAAGACGTGAACGCGGACGGAGCGACCGTGCTTTCAAACGACGTAACGACGATTACAAGCGCGGGCAGTTATATATTGACGGGCGCGTACGCGGGGATAACCGTGAGCGTCGGCAACGGCGAAACGGCGCATCTGTTTCTGAACAACGCGACGATATCGGGCGGCGCGGGAATCGCGATTTCAAACACGAATAAAAAATCGACGCTTATAATCACCGCGTGCGAAAACACCGAAAACGAAGTGGCAAGTAAGGGTGACGACGCGAACGCGATCCACGTCAAAGGCACGCTGAAAATCAACGGCACGGGCACGATAAAAGTAAGCGCGAAAAAGAACGGAATAAAGGTTTCAAAAGGGCTTTCGATTGCGGATTCTACGATAAATTTGACCGCCGGAAACCACGCTTTATCCGCAAGGTTTATCGAAACGGAAAACGCCAAAATAAACGTTTTATCCGCAGGAAAAGACGCGTTAAATGCGGAATGTGACGAAAAAACGCAAGAGTTTACTTTGGACGAAGGATACGTTTCTCTTAAAAGCAGCAAGGTTTTCGCAAGCGTTTCGGGCGACGGAATTCAGGCGGACACGTTCGTATATATCACGGGCGGAAACGTGGATATAGAAACTTCGGCAACGTTTGTGAGTTACAGCGCAGAAAGCATGGCGACATACGACCTTTCCGAGGACGATTTCAGATATATCAAAAGCGGCGATACCTATAAAAAGATCGACGACGTAGCGACAAAGGGCGCGCGATACGCGATGATTCAAAGCGCGAAAGGCATCAAGTGTGGCGAAATCAAATATGAAATCGACGGCACGGAATACGCCGTCACAAAAAACACGAATTACTTTATCGTCATTGACGGCGCACGCGTGAAAATCAATTCGTCCGACGACGCGATCCATACGAACTCGGGAAACGTGCTTATAAAAGGCGGCACGCTTGACCTTACGACTCTTGACGACGGAATCCACGCCGACGAACTCGTGAAAATCGACGGCGGCGAAATCACCGTGAACGGCTCATACGAAGGAATCGAGGGCGCATACGTTGAAATAGGCGGCGGAACGATTTACATCACCGCAAGCGACGACGGCATAAACGCCGCAAGCGACGACGAAAGCGTGAACGAACATATCATTATCTCGGGCGGAACGATAACGGTCGACGCGTCGGGCGACGGCTTGGACAGCAACGGCACGATTTACGTCACGGGCGGCACGCTTATCGTATACGGCCCCACGACGGGCGCGGACACGGGGCTTGACGCAGACGGCGGAATCCTTATCGACGGCGGCAACGTATTCGTCGCGTCGTCCAAAGAAATGCTGGAAATCCCAGCGTCGAACTCAAAATCAAACGTGCTTGTGTACGGCGTAAACACGGTTCAGGCGGGCTCGGAAATCATTCTGACAAACGCGGACGGCGGCGAAATGGTCCGCATAACGCTCAAAAAACAGGCGCAGGCGATAATCCTGTCAACGCCCGAACTCGCAACCAACGGCACGTACAGTCTGTATGCGGACGAAAACCTTCTTGCAAGCTTTTCGGTGACCGAAACGATAACGGCAATCGGCGTGCGGTCGAACGGCAGACAGGGCGGAAATCCCCCCGCGCACCGAAATTAACATTGATCACAATCCATAATTCCTTAATCCTAAAACACATCAAAAGACAATACCACCGCAACTGCGGTGGTATTGTCTTGCCCCACGGGTACAAGTATCCCGCGGGGTCCCCGAAAAAAACCACGCAGAACAAAGTATCTTGCGTGGGATAAATTTGTATATTAAATCGTCTTAAAAATTCTTTCTTCCGATAATGTAGTCGACAGAAACGTCGAAAAAATCCGCAAGTTTCCACAGCGACGTAATGCAAGGCTCTTTTTTGCCGGACAGCCACGCGCTTATTGTGTTTTGTTTCACGCCGATTTTCTCGGCAAGGCGGACTTGGTTTAGGTTTTCTTCTTTCATCAATTCCTTGATTCGTTCAGCAACGATGACTTGCATTTGAAACACCTCGGCGCATTTAGTATTGACATATTAGCACCTTGGTGATACTATTTGTAAAAGTAGCCCCTTGGGGATATTTGAGAGGAAGTATGGTTATTTCGTTTTTCGGACACAAGGATTATTATTACGATGACGCCGTAAAAGCGGCGGCGTATTCTTTTGTCCGAAAGGTTGCGAAAGGGCAGGTGTCGTTTTTTATAGGTTGTTATGGCGGATTCGACAAAATGTCGTACGATTTGGCAGTGCGATTTAAAAAAGAAGTCGACAGCACGGCGAAAATCGTATTCGTTACTCCGTATTTAGACGAAAAATACCTTTTATACAAGACCGAAGTCGTCCCCTTTGACGAAGTGTTGTACCCGCCGCTCGAAAGTGTGCCGAAAAGATTGTCAATACTAAAACGCAATGAATACGTTGTTGGAAAATCGGATTATATCGTGTTTTTTGTCGACCACGATTTCGGCGGCGCGGCGCAGGCGTTGGATATTGCAAAAAGAAAAGGCAAGTCTTTCATAAACCTTGCCGAAAAACAATAGGGAGCGCACAGCGCGGAATAAACTGCACTTTTGACCAAACAATCGTCGCAAGCGACAATTGTTTGTCTTTTGCTTGTTTATTCCTTTTCTCCACGCAAGTACAAAAGTATCTTGCGTGGGATTTAACAGGAGAACCATATAAAACAAACGAGTTATTTCTTTCAAAAAGGAACAAAAACGAAAAAATTTTTTCGGGTCAAAAGGACTTTGTGCGCGAAAAATATTGAAATAAACCTTTTCACTGTGCTATAATTATTTTATCTTTTAATAACGTTGGAGGAAATTATGGCAGATTTTGACTTCAAAGCCGCTTCCGAAAGTATGATGGACTTTATTAAGAAAGTCGAAACGGAAATCGGTCCGCGTCTCCCGGGTTCCGACGAAGAACGCGCCGGCGCCAAACTCATCAAAGAAGAATACGAAAAGAACATCGGAATCAAGCCCGTGTCCGAGCCGTTCAAGGTTGCACCCGAAAGCGGAATCGGCTCGATCCCGTACATCGGTATCGGCGGACTTATCGCGCTTATCGCGTTCTTTATTTACCCGATAGCGGGCGCGGTAATCGCTGCGCTTTGCTTCATATACTTCGCGCTTATGGGCGGTTTCTACACGCAGATTTTCGACTTCCTTTGGAAAAAGAAAGACACCGAAAACTTCTATACCGTGCAGGAGCCTTTGTCAGGCAAGACAGACTATACCATCGTGTTGTCCGCGCACTACGACAGCAGTTGGAACTGGAACCTTGCAAAGAAAAACCCCAAAACGTTCATTCCGAAAATCGTTTACGGCGTCGTAGGGCTCCTTTCGATTCTTGTGTTCGGATTCGTGTTGCAGTTTGCCGCGGGCGGGGCGTACGCTCATCCTTTGTGGACAAACGCCGCAACCATCACCGCCTGGAAATGGTACGCATACGTCGGATATATCCTTCCCATCGTCTGCATTCCGGGGCTTTACTTCATCACGCAATTCCTGTCGCACGACAAAACCATCGCGTCCCCCGGTTGTATGGATAACCTTACGGGCATCGGCTTGAATCAGGAAATCGCAAAACATTTCAGCGCGCATCCCGAAGATTTGCCCGAAAACTGCCGTCTTATCTGCGCCGCTATGGCTTGCGAAGAATCCGGTCTCCGCGGCTCGCGCGCGTTCGTGAAACACCATAAAGACGACGGCATGCTCAAAAATTGCTATCAGATCAACGTCGACAGCATCTCCGACGAAGATTACTTCGAGGTCATTCAGGGCGACGCCGCGCAAATGTGCAAATTCGATATGGAACTGGGCGATATGCTTTACGAATCCTTGCAGGAACTCGGTCTTGTCAAAAAGACGGGCAGAATCTGGAATCCCGTCGGCGGTTGCGACAGCACCCCGTTCTGCCGTGCAGGCGTGAAAACCATCACCTTCGCCGCACAAAACCCCATCGCCACCAATTATTACCACACTTCCAACGATAAGTCGGATCGCTTAAAGACCAGCGTTTTCGAGGGCGGTATCGAAGCGGTGTATAGGACCATCAAGAAAATCGGCGCAAAAGAAGACGCGAAACGCAAATAAATTGCGCTGTCGCTCTCAAAACGGCAAATGAAAAGATTGCCGTTTTGGGGCGGGGCACACAACAGTCAAAAGCATCTCGGACGAGGTGCTTTTTTTGTGTTGTTTTCCCCATTCAGGGAACCCGTGCGCCGCTAACCCTGAATTCCCCTTTCACGGTTTTTGAAAAGCGTGGTTTCCAAAAACCGAACTGCGGAGAATTTTTATAATATATTGCAAGATTGCATTCGCAGTGATATGCCTACGGCGTGATATTGTCTTCGACAGTGATATTGCGTTGCAGTGATATTTGCCCTGCGGGCAAGTTGCGGATTTACCTTAACATGGTTTCCAAAAACCCGAGCAATGGTGGATTTTTATATTGTATATAAAAAATACATATCGCTTGCAAATATATTTTTGATATAGTATTATAATTATTAGTAAAAAATAAAAAATGCGATATTGTTTCGTTACGATATATCGGAGGAACTATGAAAGGCGGTTTTGGAAAATTTCTTACATTCATTTTAGGGCTTGTCGTGGGCGTATTGCTTGTCGGCGGTACGATTGCGGGCGTGGTGTACTATGCGGTAGCGGCGGTTTCCGTCAACGACGTGGAAAAATACACAAAGCAGGAATTCACTTTCATCGACAAGGACGCTGAAATCCGCAACAAATCCATACTTGACATTTACGATATGGTGAAAGGCGGCAATATCAAGGAGACGACGGTGTCCGACGCGAAGCGTATTTTCGGCATCGACATCATCAAAATCCTTGAAAACTCGCTTGAAATCACGGTGGACGACAAAAGTCGCGAAACGCTTGGCGCATTAAAGGTCGCGGACGTTTTCAAAGGCGATAATCTGAAAGTCGTGCTTAACTGCTTTACGCTTGGCGACGTTCTGAAAAAGACGGGTATCGACACGACCACGGGGCTTGCAAGCAAGCCGATTGTGCAGGAACATATTTCGGAGCCTGTCATCGACGGATTCAACGCGCTGCTTAAATCGTTGGAAATCAACGAAATGACCATTGCCGAAATGCAATATCTTCTCGGCGTGTCGTTTGGCGCGGGCGGCGTGCTGGACACTGTCGCAAACGTGAAAATAGGCGATCTCAATTCCGCGATAAACAACATTAAGTTTGAAGACGTTTTGCCCGATTTCGACCGTGATTTTTATGCCGAATGGAATAACGCGGGCGCGGTATTATACAAAAAAGAAAGCGGCGGCGAGATTAAGTTAAAGCAACTGATCGAAGCGGACGGCACAAGCGAATTTTTCAAATTCGTAAATACGGAAGCGAAAGACCCCGCAAAAACCTATTATAAATTAAACCGCGAAGAAGGCACGATAAAAGTCAGCGACGACGGCAACTGGGAACTTATTAAGGAACTTCCCGATTTCAACAACAGATACGATATAAGCGGCAAACGAAACCGCTTTGGTCTGGCGTACGTCGTGCTTGTTGACGACAACCAAATTAAAATTACAAAAAGATACGCGGACAGGGCTTGCACCGTTGAAAACGAAGACGGAATGTATTATTTCAAATATACAAAAGACGCCGCCGGCACGAACTATCGTTACGGCGCGGCAATCCGCACGAAAATCGAAGGCACCGACCCCGCGCAATATAAAGAAGTTATCGAATGGCGCGGATACGTTGAGGCGACGGACGGCTTTGTGAACACAACCCCCGAAACCTACGGATACAGCAGCCACGCGCAATATGAAAAGGAAGAACTTGTTAAGCAGGAAACCCCCGACCTTATAATATACGCGCTTGTCCACGTCGGGAAGAGCGAGCCCGTCCTTAAAGCACTTGCGGACGAAACTCTCAACACCCTTGACGGCGCGATCGGCGATATGAAACTCGGTCAGGTCATCGAGATTACCGACGACAGCGCGGACATTCTGAAAAAGCTGAAAGACAGCAAAATTTCCGAAATCGACAAAGACGTCAAGAACGTCAAAGTCGGCGATATTATGAAGGTTGTTTCCGTCACGACCGCAGAAAAAGCGACGGACGGCGCATATATCGCACTTCCCGCACTTTCCGCGGGCAAAGAATACAAAGGCACGTTTATCACCGCAAAAGAAGGGGATAAAGACGTATATCTTGTGAAATACAAGGACGGACTTACAGGATTTGGCGACAGATACAACATCACCGAAAAAGCAAGCAACGGCGTTGTCGTCGCGCTTGCAGACAAGACCATCGGCGAGTTGCAAACCGCAGGTATCGACGACCTTGTAAACGCCGCGCGACTTTCCGACGTCATGGACGTGGACGGCGACGTGTTTGTTTTGGACTCGACTGCCGACGCGAAATTTGTCCTTGACGAAGACGCACACGGCGAAAACGGATTTTTCCGTCTTGCGGCGGCGGGCGAAACGGCTGAATATAAGAGAGTATACGAAGGCGACGGAAACGCTGTCATCAAAAAACTTTCGACAATCGGCGTAAACAATATTGCCGCCCGTATGGACAACGTTGTCAACAGCACGCTCTTAAAGGAAGTCGTCGAAGTCAAAGAAAGATATAAATTAAGAGTCGCGACGGCGGCGGAAATCGGCGACACAAGCGTCAGGAAGTATATCTCGCTTGCCGACGTTTACGCAGCCCCCGATTACGCGGGAACGTTCAACGTGGGTTACGTGGAGACCGATCCCGACACGGACATTAAATTCGTGCGCGCAACAGGCACGATTGCGACGAGTGTCACGCAGTACGTGATTGTCGATAAGGCAAGTTCGGGCGTGCTTGTCGGATTGCAGGACAAAACCATCGGCACGCTTTCGACGGGCGTCGATGAAGTAGTCAACGGAGCAATCCTTTCGGACGTTCTGGAAATCGACGGCAAAGTTTACGTCAAAGCGACAGATTTCGACGCGGCGGTTGCAACAAGTTACGATAAAATCGGGCAACACGTCGCATATTATAAGGACGGCAACCTGTTCCTGGAAGCAGGCTACGTCAGAAACAACAACGGCGATTACGTATATCTTGACAAAGAACAAGACGGCACGCCGGTTAACGACCATATCAAGTTCGGGACGCTTTACAACGAACACGGGGTAGCAGAAACCGACGGAGCATACTTTAAGTACAACGGAAATCTTTATAAATTGTCCGACTACAAACGCTATAAGTTTGACGGCGAAACCGCAGCCGAATACTATGCTTGCATTTATAACGGCGAATCCGACAAAATCCTTTCAAAAATGGCAACGATGACCGTTAAGGACCTTGCCGACAGCGGCACGATGGACAAAATCGTGAAAGATATGCGTATCGGCGACGTGATGGAACTTAACGACAAAAACAGCATTTTATACGGTCTCGGCAACAGCAAGATTTCTTCAATCGAAGCCGAAGTTTCCGACAAAATCAAAGTCGCAACCTTGCGCGACCTTAACAAATGGGGAAACCTCGGACTTAAAGAAACCGACGATGAGCTCAAAAAGAAAGTTTACTACAACGGCGCAACAATTGAGGTTGGCGATATGAAAGCAGTCGAATTCTTAATCTTTGCTATCAAAGCATTGCCGACACTATAATGACCTATCACGTTAGAAAATACAGAGAATCGGATCGCGACGCCGTAAGGAAGATTTGCCATCTTACGGCGACCGCGCCTGCATACGTCAAAAATCCGGAACTTGTCGCGACGCTTTACGCCGACTATTATACCGAGTTCGAGCCCGACGGAATCTTTATTCTTGCGCGGGACGAAGACGACGTTGCGGTCGGATATATCCTGTCAAGTCTTGATTACAAAACCTTTGTGAAAACGTTCACCAAGTACGTTATGCCGCGCGTCAGGAAACTGTCAAGGATTGAAGCGTTCACGCACTTTTTCGCATTCCGCCAAAGTTTGTATATGGACGCGAAAAAATATCCCGCGCACCTGCATATCGACATTTTGCCCGAGGCGCAACACCAAGGATACGGCACGAAACTTATGGACGCCCTTATGGATTACCTTGCCGAAAAGGGCGTGAAAGGCGTGCATTTGGGCGTTGGCGGCGACAATGCGGGCGGCATCAGGTTTTACGAAAAGTACGGATTTACGATGATACACGACTTCGGGTCAATGGGAAAAATCTTTGCCAAAACAATAAAACGGCGATAATTCGCGCCTTTTTGAGTTTTTCCGAGAACCTGAAAATCCGTGTACGCATTAGTACACTAGGATTTTCAGAACCCCGTAAGAAACATCAAAAATCCATCAAATTCTCGCCGTTTTATAGGGGATATTTTTCCATTACGTGCAACGCACTTTATGTCATTGCGAGCGAAAATACGGGGACCCCGCGGGATACTGTGTACCCGTGGGGAGAAGGAGTATGCAAGCATAAGACGGGCGATTGTCGCTTGCGACGATTGACTGGTCAAAAACGAAGCATACGACGTGTGTGCGACGAGTTGACAATTGGCGTAATAATAAATATAATATACTAAACTCACAGGCGATGAGAAACAAGAGTAGCGCAGGACGCCATCAAGAGAGAAAACCCTTTGGCTGCAAGGTTTTTTGGATAAATGCGGGAAGTGCGGTTTTGAGCCTTACGGGAGGAAATGCCCGTGCGTGCGCGCAAACGTTATTGCGCTATCCTTGATTGAGGTGGAACAACGGAGTTAATTTCAGCCCGTCCTTAAAGGAAACTTTTCGGACGGATTTTTTATTAAAGGAAGGTAAAAATGTCGGGATATCTCAAAAGTTACGTGGCGGCGGCAATGGAAAAAGATCCTGCCGCGACAAGCAAAATTATGGTGCTGTTTACCTATCCCGGGGTAAAGGCGCTTATGTGGCATCGTCCCGCAAACTGGTGTTACAGACACAAAATGAAATTCCTTGCGCGGGTAATTTCGCAACACGTGCGGTTCTGGACGGGCATTGAAATTCACCCGGGCGCGACAATCGGCAAGGGAGTGTTCATCGACCACGGCGCGGGAGTCGTCATCGGCGAAACGGCGGAAGTCGGCAACAACGTTACGCTTTATCAGGGAGTAACGCTTGGCGGCACGGGAAAAGACGCGGGCAAACGACACCCCACGATCGAGGACAACGTCGTGATTGCGGCGGGCGCAAAGGTTCTCGGTCCGTTCACCGTCGGCAAGGGAAGTAAGATCGGCGCGGGCAGTGTGGTGCTGAAACCGGTGCCCGAAAACTGCACTGTCGTGGGCGTTCCCGGGCGCATCGTAAAGCAGGACGGAAAGCGCGTGGATAGCTTAAACCAGGTGGAACTTCCCGACCCCGTGCTGGAAGAACTTCGCCGCATAAACGCAAGGCTAACGCAAATCGAAAACCTTTCTGGCATCAACTGTTCGCGTTATTCGATTGCAAACGAAGAAAATACCAAATCAACCGAAACGACAGATTAAAGGAGAAAAAGTATGGTTAAAGTATACAATACGCTGACAAGAAGAAAGGAAGAACTTATTCCGCTTTCGGGCAACAAAATAAATATGTACGCGTGCGGCATCACCGTTTCGGGCGACGCTCACATCGGTCACGCATATCAGGCGCTCATTTACGACATCATCAGAAAGTACCTTGTGAAAAGGGGCTTTGACGTAACGTATGCGAGGAATTACACCGACGTCGACGATAAGATTATCGCAAAATCGAAAGAGACGGGAATCCCTGCCGACAAGTACGCGGCAATGATGATAAAACGCATCGACAAAGTTATGCGCGAGTTCGACGTGGACGATCCCGACATCTGGCTGAAAGCGACGTGCAATATCGACAACATCATTGACTTCATAAAGGGGCTGGAAGAAAAAGGGTACGCCTACGCAACGCCCGAAGGCGACGTGTATTTCTCCGTCGAAAAATTCCCTTCCTACGGCGCGCTCAGCAACAGAAAAACCGAAGAAGCGTTTTCCGGCGTCCGCATCGAAAACGAAGACAACAAGAAAAGCGCGCTGGACTTTGCGCTTTGGAAGTCCGCAAAAGAAGGCGAAATCTCGTGGGACAGTCCGTGGGGCAAAGGACGTCCCGGCTGGCATATCGAATGTTCGGCAATGAACCGCGCGGCGTTCGGCGACCAAATCGACATTCACGGCGGCGGCCGCGACCTTATTTTCCCGCATCACGAAAACGAAATCGCGCAGTCCGAGGCGCTTACCGGCAAAAAATTCGTGAAATACTGGATTCACAACGGGCTTATCAAGGTCAACGGACAAAAAATGAGCAAGTCTTTGGGCAACAGTCTGCTCCTTGAAGATTTGTTGAAAAAGTATTCGGCGGAAACGATAAAATTCGCGCTGTTGCAGACGAACTATCGCGCCGACATTAACGTTACGGACGATTTGTTCCCCACCGCCGAAAAACACCTTATCGATTTTTACAGAGTTTTGGAAGAAGCCGAAAAATCCGGGCTTGAAAGCAGCAAAAAGACCGAAAAAATCGGAGAAGACTTTGTAAATTGCATGGACGACGACTTCAATACCGCACTTGCGATAAGCAATCTTTTCGGATATTTCAAAACCGTCAGAAAGAAGTTGAAAGACGGCGACGTAACCGCAATCGAAGACATCAACGCAATCCGTGAAAACTACGATATATTAGGATTGTTCCGCGCGGACGCAAAAGAATTTTTGAAAAAATACGACAAAGCCGACGCCGAAGACAACGTGTCCGTCCCCGAAGAAATTTTCGCGCTTGCGGAAAAGAGAAAGGAGGCGAAAGCCGAAAAGAACTACGCTCTCGCCGACGAAATCAGGAAAGAAATCGCGGACAAAGGGTTTATTCTTGTCGACACGAAAGACGGATTTACGATAAAAAAGGCATAACGAAAAAGGTCGGGCGCGAAAACCGCGCCCGTTTTTATTAAGGAAAAATCATTGACTATATTAACTTATTAAGGCTATAATATAGTAATTAAATCGAAAAAGGATTTTTTATGGCTTATTACGAAAGACTGAACATCAAAGATATTTTTCAGGAAGAAGTGTTCACCGACGAAGTGATGCAGCGATATATGTCGGAAGACGCGTATCGCGCGCTGAAAGACGTTATCGCGCGCGGCGACGAACTTCCGAGGAGTCTTGCCGACGAAGTTGCCGCGGCAATGAAGACGTGGGCTGTCGAAAAGGGTGCGACGCATTTCACGCACTGGTTCCAGCCGATGACGGAATACACGGCGGAAAAGCACGACAGTTTCATTTCCGTCGACAAAGACGGAAAGGTTCTTCTGGAATTTTCGGGAAAAAGTCTTTCAAAGGGCGAAGCGGACGCGTCGAGTTTCCCGTCGGGCGGAATCCGCGCCACGTTCGAGGCGCGCGGCTACACCGTATGGGATTGCAGTTCCCCGGCGTTTATCAAGCGTTCAAAGGGCGGCGCGGGCGTACTGTGCATACCGACGGCGTTTTGCGCCTACACCGGTGAGGCGCTTGACAAAAAAACACCGCTCCTTCGCAGTATGAACGTTTTAAACCGCGAGGTTTTAAGGCTTTTAAGGATTCTCGGCGATAACGAAACCAAAAAAGTTACTCCCGTCGTCGGCGGCGAGCAGGAATATTTTTTGATTGACAAAAACCACTATATGCAGCGCGAAGACTTGAAGTACGCGGGACGTACTTTGTTCGGCGCGCCCCCCGCAAAAGGACAGGAAAAGTCCGACCAGTATTACGCGACAATCCGTGACCGCGTCGCCTTTTTTATGGAAGATCTGAATCGCGAACTCTGGAAACTCGGCATCGCCGCAAAGACGGAGCATAACGAAGTCGCGCCCGCTCAGCACGAACTTGCGCCGATTTTCACGTCCGCAAACATCGCGACCGACCAGAACCAACTTATTATGGAAACGATGAAAAAGGTTGCGGAAAAGCACGACCTTGCGTGTCTTCTGCACGAAAAGCCTTTCAACGGCGTCAACGGCAGCGGGAAACACAACAACTGGTCGATAATGACTGACACGGGCGTGAACCTGTTGGAGCCCGGCAGCAATCCCGCCGAAAACCGCATATTTATGCTTATGATACTTGCGGTCATCGCGGGCGTGGACGAATATGCCGACCTTGTCAGAATGAGCGCGGCAAGCGCGGGAAACGACAACCGTCTGGGCGGAAACGAAGCGCCCCCGTCGATAATTTCGGTTTTCGTCGGCAACGACCTTTACTCGGCGTTTGAAACGCTGAAAGAAGGCAAAACCGCCGTTACGAAAGTCAAAGAGTACATCAAAATGGGGCTGCCGTCTTTCCCGAAACTCAAAAAGGACAACACCGACAGAAACCGCACCTCGCCGTTTGCGTTCACGGGGAACAAGTTTGAATTCCGCATGGTCGGAAGCAGCGCGTCGCTTGCGACGTCCATAATCGTCCTTGACACGATAACCGCCGAAATGGTGCGCCGTATCGCCGACGAAATCGAAGAAAAGACAAAATCGGGCGAAGACCTCGACCACGCGTTGTCGGAAATCATCGTGTCTTATATCCGCGCGCACGGCCGCATCATCTATAACGGCAACAATTACAGCAAGGAATGGGTGGAAGAAGCGAAACGCCGCGGTCTTCATATGACGTCCAACAGCCTTGACGCGTTCAGATGTATGCTGGACAAGGATATTGTCAATCTTTATGAAAGGAACGGCGTTTTAAGCGAAAAGGAACTTACGAGCCGCTATGAAATCTTTGTCGAAAATTACGCAAAGACCGTCAATATCGAGGCTCTTGCAATGCGAAATATCGCAAGGAAACAAATTCTGCCCGCGGTCATGAGGACGGAAGGAAAACTTGCGGCATACCTGAAAGACGTAAGGGAAATAAATCAGAAATTCGGGGCGGCGGACGAAAGGCTGCTTGCCGAAACCGATAAACTTATCGACGAAACCGATCGTCGCACGACCGACCTTGAACACGCTCTTGCAAAGGCAAAGTCGATTGAGAATTTTGAAAAACAGGCGGTGTGTTATCGCGACAAAGTCCTTGTCGCAATGAACAGACTGCGTGAAAGCGTGGACAAGCTCGAACTTATCACCGAGAAGAAAGAATGGCCGTTCCCGTCTTACGGCGACATTCTGTTCTATGAGTAAAAAACGATGTTAAACGTTGAAAACGACAATATAAAGCCCGAAAACGGCAACATAACGCCGTCGGAAGTCGACCTTAAAAGGGCGAACATCATCGCCGACACTTTTGTGGAAAAGGTTGAAACCGCCGCGCCCGTCAGGATTGCGACAAGCGTTGACGAAAAGAAAGGCGCGGTAAAAATCCGTGAGCTTTACGAAAAGATTCTGGGGCTTCCGGCAAGGACGGAACCCACCACCGTCGCGCCGCTTGCGGGACGATTCGGCATACCCGTTTACGGGGTGATTTTCGCGATCGCGCTTGCGTTTTATATCGTGGGCGTGCTTATCGACGACAAAGCCGTCGCATACGGTTTTCTTGCGCTGTCAATGCTTGTTACCGTTTTTGTCGGCGCAATGCTTTTCGTACAGGTTCTGACAAACAAAAACACGTTCAACGCGCTTTTCCCGAAGCGCACGTCGTACAACGTATTGTCGACAATCGAGGCGAAAGCCCCTGCCGAAAACACGCTTGTCATCGGCAGCCACTACGACAGCGATATGGACAGGTCGGACGCCGTAATGTTCCTGAAAGATAAAAACTTGCCGAAATGGATTTCACGTGCGTTCAAGGCGTTGTCGATAATCAGCATACCCGTGCTTCTCGTGTTTGAAATTATCGCGATATGTCTGCCGCACTTAAACGTCGGCGACAAAGCGGTGATGTTTTTATTCCCGACGATATTCTGCGGACTTGCGATATTTTATCTTGTCACGATGTTTTCATACAAAAAGCGCAACAGCAACATCGGACACGAAGGATTGCAGGCGGCGGGGGTATCCCTTGCGGTTGCGGACTATTTAAGGCTGCATCCCGAACTTATCCCCGACAATACGAAAGTCGTGCTTGCGTGCTTCGGCGCGAAAGAATGCGGCGCAAAGGGCGCGGAACAACTCATATTGCAACACTACGGCAGGGACGAATCACTGATAAATCCCGTCGTGATAAACTTTTCAAAAGTAGGCGATTGCGACAACGTCGTGATACAGGGCGACAGACAGTACAAAAACATTTACGACCTGAAAATTAACAACGTGGCGTTCAAGGCGATTAAGGAAGTGTGCGACGACGTGGCGTTCAGATACAGCGAAACGCTTTTCACCGACAGCACACCGTTTGCTCGGCGCAAAATCCCCACGACAACGATCGAACTCAAAAAAGGCGACAACGAACTTTCGTCGGCATACGACAAAGCCTTCAAAAGCGCGCTTAACGTGACGGTCGATACGATGAAGTATATGCAGGAACGCCAGCAACTTTTCCGCGGCGAAAAGACGATAATGTAAACCGCCCTCTAATTTTTCAAAACAAAATGAAATTCCCGCAACGAGATTGCGGGATTTTTTATTAAAAAACAAAAAACGACGAAAGATACGGCGGAAAAACGCCGAAAGGGGGAATAAGGTTTGACTTTTATAAGATAATTCATTAAAATCTTATTAACTTGATAAGGTCGCGGACAAAAGGCGCAACGCAAAGTCTGCATAAAGGAGAAAGGAAAATGAAATCCGAACCCGTGAACGTTATTCCCGAAATCGAAACAAACCCCGTCGTATTTCAGCAGAAAGAACCCGAAAAGAAGTGGAAAACCGTCGTCAAAAAGTATGCGAATCGTTACTTCATCGACGCGTTTTCGGGAATGGCGCAAGGACTGTTCGTCACGCTTATCGCAGGGACGATATTAAAGCAGATCGGCAGTTGGTGTGGCGCGAATTCGGGATTCGGCGCACTGCTTATTCTCATCGGAAACATCGCCTGCACGCTTATGGGCGCGGGCATCGGCGTCGGTATCGCCAAGAAACTTAAAGCGCCCGACCTTGTGGTTTTCGCCTGTGCGGTCGCGGGATTTTTGGGGGCGTTTTTGCCTGAGGCAGTTTACGATAAAGTTGCAAACAACACCTTTTCTTTTAAGGCTGTGGCGGATTCGATAACGGCATTCTCGGTGGGAAAACCAGGCAACCCCATCGGCTCGTACGTGTCAACGCTTATCGCTTTGGAAATAGTGTTGCTTGTACAAGGAAAAACAAGGCTTGATATCTTAATCGTACCTTTAACGGTGATGTTTGTGACGATAATCTCAATGTTTGTCGCATATCCCGCAATCTGGTTCATAAAAGTAATTCAGAAATTCATTGAAATTTCGGTGACGGCGCAACCCTTTATTATGGGCGTTGTGATATCCGTCGTGATGGGTATACTTTTGACGATGCCCACTTCGTCTGCGGCGATATGGATTGCGATTGCGTCGGGAAGTACGTCCGACGCGATGATGCTTGCGGGCGGCGCGGCTGTCGTTGGATGCGCGGCGCAAATGGTCGGCTTTGCCGTGATGTCGTTCAAAGAAAACGGCGTCGGCGGACTTATCTCGCAAGGTATCGGCACCAGCATGTTGCAGATTCCCAACATTATGAAACACCCACTCATTTTCGTGCCGCCGATTATTGCCTCCGCAATCGTCGGTCCCATTGCGACGTGCGTGTTCAAACTTCGTTGTACCGCGGGCGGCGGCGGTATGGGCACAAGCGGACTCGTCGGCGTGTTCGGCGCGGTCGAGGCGTCGAAAGGCGTTGTGTCGGACGCGAATATCGCGCTTGGCATCGTGTTTTTGATGTTCGTAATTCCCGCAGTCGTGTCGCTGCTGTTCAGAATCCTTTTTGAAAAGAAAGGCTGGATCAAAGGCGAGTGGATGAAACTCGATGTTTAATATTACGCTATAAGAAAATCAACGATAAAAGACGTGCGACGGCGCGTCTTTTTATTTTTCCGAAAAAGTTTGAAAAATCCCTGGGAGTTTATATTTTCGTCAAATCCTTGCCTAAATTATAAAATAAGTATATACTTTGTATATCTTTAATATTTACGACTTTTTATCGGAGGCATTATGCTTTTATCGAAACTTGTGGGGGAACGCGTTAAGGAAGCCCCTGCGGACGTTACCATTTTAAGCCACGCGCTGCTTGCCCGCGCGGGGTATATCAAGCCGGTTGCAAACGGCATTTTCTCGCTTACTTCTCCCGCCCAGCTTATGGCGAAGAATATCGAAGACATTATCCGCGACGAAATGAACAAAATCGACGGACAGGAAGTGAAATTCCCCGTCGTTATGCCCAGGGAACTCTGGGAGCAGTCGGGAAGATATTCAAGCATCGGCAGCGAGATGGTGCGGTTTAAGGACAGAAGCGGCAAAGATATGCTTCTCGGAATGACGCACGAAGAAGCGGCGGTACACCTTGCAAAAAACACCGTTTCGAGCTATAATCAGCTTCCGTTTATGATTTATCAGATTCAGACGAAGTTCCGCGACGAGCCTCGTTGCCGCGGCGGACTTATCCGTGTCAGGGAATTCACGATGAAAGACGCGTACTCGTTCCACATGACGCAGGAGGACCTTGAAAAGCATTATTACAAGGAATACGACGCATACAACAACATATTCCGCCGTATCGGGCTGAAAAAATTCATCGCGGTCAAGTCGGACAGCGGCATGATGGGCGGCAGTATCGCTCACGAGTTTATGCTGCTGACAGAAGTCGGCGAAGACACGCTCGTGCTTTGCGACGAGTGCGGATACAAGTCGAATATGGAAGTCGCGACGGGCGTACGTCCCGAGGTCGATTTCGGCGCGGACGCGGAAAAGGAAGAAGTTTTCACCGGCGACGCCAAAGACATTGCGGAAGTTTCGGAGTTTTTGAAAGTTCAGCCTTATCAGACGATAAAGGCGGTCGTTTACGCCGTGAAGGGCGAAAAGACGGTTGTCGTCGCGTTTATCAGGGGCGATTTGGAAGTCAACGAAGCCAAACTCAAAAAAGCGATTATGAAAAACATCGTCCCGTGGGAAGCCGACGAAGAATCGGGGCTCGTCGCGGGAAATATCGGACCGATCGGGCTTGACCTGAAAGACGGAATCGTCGTTTTCGATAAGTCTTTGGAAGGCGCTCACAATATGGTTGCCGGCGCAAACAAGCCGCTGTACCACGTGAAAGGCGTGAACGTCGCGCGCGATATTAAGCCCAAATCGTTCGTCGATATCGCAAAAGTGAAAGTAGGCGACAAATGCCCCGTTTGCGGAAAACCGCTGCACCTTGAAAATGGCATCGAAATCGGCAACATTTTCCAGCTCGGCACGAAATACACAAAGAGCATGGGCATGACCGTGCTTAACGAAAAAGGCGAAGCCGTCAACCCCATTATGGGCTGTTACGGTATCGGCGTAGGCCGTGCAATCGCCGCAATCGCGCAGGAAAGCAACGACAAAGCGGGGCTTATTCTGCCAATCACCGTCGCGCCTTACAAAGTTCATATCTGCCCCTTGCGTATCGACGACCAAAACGTCCGCGAAAAGGCTTTTGCGCTGTACGACGCGCTTATGAAAAAAGGCGTGAACGTGCTTCTTGACGACCGCGAAAACGTCTCAAACGGCGTGAAATTCGCCGACGCCGACCTTATGGGTATGCCTATCCGCGTCGTGGTAAGCCCCCGCGGACTTCAAAACGACGAAATCGAAGTTACCGACCGCGCGACGCTTTCGGCGGACAAAGTGAAATACGAAGACGCGCTTTCCTATATCGACGCCATGATGGCAAGAAAATACGAGGAACTGAAATAATTTATGGTGAGCATCGGCAACAGCTGGGACGAGATTTTGAAGGACGAGTTTTCGGGAGAAAACTACCTTAAAATCCGCGAATTTCTGAAAGACGAATATTCACATCACGTCTGCTATCCGTCGATGTACGACATATTCAACGCGCTGAAATACACCGATTATTACGCCGTCAAAGCGGTGATAATCGGACAAGACCCATATCACGAAGAAGGGCAGGCTCACGGGCTTTCCTTCTCGGTGAAAAAAGGAGTGGATATTCCGCCGTCGCTTGTCAATATTTACAAGGAGCTGAAAAGCGATCTGGGCATTTCGCCCGCGCCGCACGGCTGTCTTGAAAGTTGGGCAAAGCAGGGCGTGCTTCTTCTGAACTCGGTATTGACGGTGCGCGCGCACCTTGCCAACAGCCACAAAAATTGCGGCTGGCAGATTTTTACCGACGACATAATCAAAAAACTTAACGAGCGGGACACCCCGATAGTCTTTATTCTGTGGGGCGCAAACGCCCGCTCGAAAAAGCAATATATTACAAATCCGATACATTACGTTATCGAAAGCGCACATCCAAGTCCGCTTTCTGCATACAACGGGTTTTTCGGCAGCAAGCCGTTTTCAAGGACGAACGAGTTTTTGAAAAAGAACGGTATCGCGCCGATCGACTGGGAAATTAAGGATTGATGAAAGAAAAAACAGGGCAGTTGTTCAAGGCTGTCGGCAAAAAAATTAAGAATTTTATGACTCCCGCGCGATATATCGTGCTCGGGTTTTTGGGCGTCATCGCCGTCGGGACGATTTTGCTGGTGCTTCCGTTTTCTTCGGCAAGCGGAAAGACAATCGGCTTTGTTCCCGCGTTGTTCACGTCGACGACCGCTGTGTGCGTGACGGGGCTTACCGTCATAGATCCCGCAACTCAGCTGTCGATTTTCGGACAAATCGTCGTTTTGTTGCTCATACAAATCGGCGGTCTCGGGTTCATGACCACGACGACGTTCATGTTTATGCTTGTCGGCAAGAAAATCAGCCTGAAAGAGCGCATGACGATTCAGGAGTCGCTTGACCAGGACAGCCTGAAAGGCGTTGTGAAACTGACAAAACGAATCATTGCGTTCACGTTCATTTTTGAAGGGTTCGGCACGCTTATGCTTATGACAAGGCTTGTCCCCGCACTCGGCGCGCGCGGCATATACGTTTCGTTGTTCACGGCGGTTTCGTCGTTCTGCAACGCGGGCATCGACATAATGGGCAAAGACTACGGCGCGTTTTCCAGCATTTCGGCATTTTCGCACGATCCCGTCGTACTTATCACCGTAATGGTGCTTATCATATCGGGCGGGCTCGGCTTTTTGGTTTTCAACGACATATTAAGGAAAAAGAGAAACAGACCGCTTCGGCTTCACACGCGCGTTTCGCTTTCGATGACGGCGATTTTGCTTGTTGTCGGCGCGGCGGTGATACTCGGTATCGAATGGAACAATCCCGGCACGCTCGGTCCGATGGACTGGGGCGACAAAGTCCTTAACGCGTTTTTCCAGTCGACGACGGCAAGGACGGCAGGCTGGACGTCGATAGATCAGGCAAATCTCACGGACGGCGCAAAAGTCGCGACGATGGTGCTTATGTTCGTCGGCGCGTGTCCCGCATCGACGGGCGGCGGCGTAAAAACCACAACCATTTTCGTTATGATTATGTTGTTCGCGTCCGTATTCCGTGGCCGCGACGAAGTCGTTGTCGGCAAGGAAACAATCAACACAAGGACGATAAAACGCGCTGCGGTCGTTACGACGGCATATTTCCTGGGTTCTTTCGCGCAGGCTCTCATAATCTGGGCGACGGAGGCGGCGTACGGCGTGCGGTTGTCCGTCATCGACAGCATGTACGAGGCGTTCAGCGCGTTCGGCACGGTCGGCGTATCGGCAGGGCTCACGACATCGCTCCATACACCCGCGCTCATTACGCTGTGTTTTTCGATGTTCATCGGTCGTCTCGGGCCGCTGACAATCGGCACCGCGCTTTTGAATACAAAAAAACAATCGGCAAATATCAAATACCCCGATGCCAAAATTCTTATCGGATAAGCGGAGGTTTATTTTATGAAAAACAAAAAATCGAAAAATCAACAATTTGCGGTAATCGGACTTGGCAGATTCGGCTCGACCGTCGCGAAAACCTTGTTTGAAAAAGGCGAGGAAGTCCTTGCCGTCGATATAAAAGAAGAGGTCATCACGGAAGCGCACGAGTACACCACGCACGCCGTCGTCGCCGACGTTACTGACGAACGCACTTTGCGCGCGCTCGGCATCGAAAACTTCGACGTCGTCATTATCGGCATCGCAAGCGACCTGGAAGCAAGCGTTTTGTGCGCGCTCACCTGCAAGGAAATTGGCGTCAAAAAGGTCATCGCAAAGGCCGAAAACCTTAAACATAAAATGGTTCTGGAACGCGTCGGCGCGGACGAAGTCGTCATTCCCGAAATGGAAATGGGCGAAAAAATGGGCGCACGCCTTGCCAACCCCTTGCTGCACGACATAATGACCATAAGCAGCAAATACAGCATTATCGAAATGGAACTTCCGTCAAGTTGGGCGGGAAGCTCCCTTGTGACGCTGGATATCCGCAAAAAATACGACGTCAACGTTCTTGCGGTCGAGCGCGACAACGACGTCATCGTCAACTTCGCCGCGGACGAGCCTTTGCTTGACGGCGATACGTTGCTTGTCGGCGGGAGCAGGGAGATGCTTGACTTACTTCAAAACCAATACAACTAAACAAAACGGCGATAATTCGCGATATTTTGCTTTTTCGGCGGAACCCGAAAAATCGTGTACGCCAAGTACACTGGATTTTTCAGAACCCGCCGAGAAAACCACAATCTCATCAAATTCTCGCCGTTTTAAGATTTATATTTTATTATAAAATTCTCGCCCCTTCGCACGAACCCGTCAAGAACCCCGTTCGGGGCCCCCACAAGATACTGTGTACTTGTGGGGCTTAATAGCATCAAATTCTCGCCGTTTTGGGAGAAGTAAATATTTAAGCACCCAAAAGGGTGCTTGTTTATTAGTATTCCGTGCAACGCACTTTATGTCATTCTGAGGAGTTGCATTGCAACGACGTGAGAATCCCCCGGAAGGGAACCATATTACAAACCCACGCAAGATACTTTTGTACTTGCGCGCAGAAAAAAACGCACCGTGGAAACGGTGCGTTTTTGATTGGTTTAATAATTAGTCTGCTTTGTAGGGAAGCAATGCCATAACGCGGGCGCGTTTGATTGCGTCGGACAAGAAGCGTTGATGTTTTGCACAGACGCCGGTCATACGACGGGGCATCATCTTGCCTTTTTCGGTGATGTATTTGCGAAGTTTGGCAACGTCTTTGTAGTCGATTTCGGTTGCCTTATCGACGCAGAATTGGCAGACTTTCTTTTTGGGAATTCTTTTGCCGCCCTGAACGGGGCGTTTTACTTCTTCACTCATTTTAATATACCTCTTAATTATTGAGCCCTATATACGGGCGAAAATCAGAAGGGCAGATTCTCGTCAACGGCTTTAAGGTCGTCGAACACGCCGTCGTTCGAGGCGGATTCGTCTTCGGCCTTGGTGCTGAGGAACTGAACCTCGTCGGCAACGATTTCGGTGACGTATCTGCGGCTTCCGTCGGGAGCGTCGTAACTGCGGGTCTGAACCGATCCGGATACGGCCGCTTTACTGCCTTTTTTCAAGTATTTGTTGCAATGTTCCGCCTGCGTTCTCCATACGACAACGGGAAGGAAGTCGGTATCTCTTACGCCGTCGCTGTTGGAAAATCTGCGCGACACGGCAAGCGTGAATCTGCAAACGGGAATGCCCGAGCCGGTGTTGGTGAGTTCGGGATTCTTTGTTAAATTACCGATTAAAAATACTTTGTTCATAAATGACCCCTTATGCGGTTATTTGCGGATAATCATCTGACGTACGATTGCGTCTGTGATTTTCATCTGACGATCGATTTCGGCGGGAGCGGATGCGTCTGCCGTAAAGTTCATCAAGACGTAGTAGCCTTCGTTCTTATCGTTGATGGGATATGCATATTTGCGGGTACCCCACTTGTCAATGCCGTCAACGGTGCCGCCGAGCTTTACGACGAGGTCCGAGAACCTGTCGACGAGAGCAGCCTTGTCTTCTTCCGAAACGTCATTGTCGATGATGTAAAGGATTTCATACTTGTTCATCTTTTTATACCTCCTTGTGGACTTTGTGGCCTGCTTAAACAGGCAAGGAAATTCGTCGATAATATATCAACGTGCAATTATTATAAATAATTTATTCGTTTATGTAAAGCGAAAATCGGTCAAAAAGTCAGCGATTTAACGATTTTTTCAGCGATTTTCTTATTTTTTGCAGGGTGTTGTCGACTTTTTTTGTGGAAACCGAAAGAGAGGCGGCGATTTCCCGATACGAGTCGCCGTCAAGATAAGCGTAAAAAATCCGCTGTTCTTCTTCCGACAAAACGCTTTCGATTTCCCGCATTAAAAGGGTTTCACGCTCTTCTTCGATATAAACGGTTTCGGGATTGCCCGACGCGATTTCGACGTCGTCAAGCGGCACGCTGTCGTTAAGCGCGCGATTTTTCCCGCTTGAAGATTTCCTGATTAAACCGATAATTCTTTTTCTGACGCAGATGTAGGCAAACGTTGTGAAACTCGCGCCGGCTTTTTCGTCGTAATTCATAATTGCGTTGAACAACGCGACCATTCCTTCCTGTACAAGATCGTCGGTGTCGCCCGACGGCAAAAAGAAGCGGCGCACCGCCTTGTTGACCAGCGATTTATGACGATGCAACAGTTCGTTTACGGCGGCGGAGTCATTTGATTGCGCGCGTTTTGCAAGTTCCTCGTCGGGCAAAGTTTCGTATGTCATTTTCTGTCCTGTCGTACCTTTTCGTAAATCACGACGGCGGCGGCAACCGAGGCGTTCAGACTGTTGATTTTTCCGCTCATCGGAATGGAAATTACGCCGTCGGCAAGTTCCTTTGAAAGGCGTTTTACGCCGCTGTCTTCGCCGCCGACAAGCAAAGCGATTGCCCCGGTAAGATTTGCACGATACATAGGTTCACCGTCCATATCCGCGCAATAAACATACACATTTTGTGATTTAAGATAATTTATCGCGTCGTTGACGTTGGTAACTTTCGCGATTTTCACGTGCTCCGCCGCGCCTGCGGAGCACCTTAAAACGGTGTCGTTCACGGTAACGCCGCGGTGCTTTCCGATGACGATCCCGTGCACGCCCGCGCACTCCGCCGTACGGATAATGCTGCCGAGATTGTGGGGGTCGGAAAGCTCGTCCAGAATCACGATAAAGGGCGGCTCGTCTTTCGATTTCGCAAAAGACAAAATGTCGTCCAAAGACGAATAAACAAACTCCGTCTGAGTAAGCGCGACTCCCTGATGTTTTGCGTTTTGCGTGATGCGGTCGAGCGCGGTTTTATCGACGACGGACACGACGATTTTCTTTTCTTTTGCAAGGGCGATTATGTTTTTTACGACGCCCGTCGTTTCGCCTCTTTGCACGTAAAGTTTTTCAACGGTTGCGTCGGAGCGCAACGCCTCATACACTGCGTTTTTTCCCGTAATTAACATAAGTTCTCCTTATTCGATTGAAAGCAATTCGTTCAGGCGGTCGTGTTTTCCCGTGAGATACAGGTATCCGAGAAGAGCCTCGAATCCGCTTGCTTTTTTGTAGTCGCCGATACTTGCGTTTTTTGCCGACGACAAATAATGCGCGTTTCTTGCGCGCTTGTAAACCGCGACTTCTTCTTCAAAAAGACACGGCAGCAGTTTTTCGATTTTATCCGCCTGCGCTTCTGCCTTGATTTCCTTGGTTGCGAGTTTATGGAGCGCGCCCGATTTTTTGTCGGACGAAATGGCAAGCCGCGTTCTGACGTACAGTTGTTGTACGGAGTCGCCGACGAAAGCGAGAACAAGCGGATTCATCTCGTCCGCTTCGGCTTTTGTGATTATCGTCGTAAGAAAAGGAATGGTATCTTGCATAAGACCGATTATATCACATCGAAGTGGCTTTAACAAGAAAAAATCGTATTGACCTTTTAACAAGATTAGTATAAAATATATTTACTATGAAAAACAAAAGATTTTTGAAAATAACGCTGATTGCCGCGGTTGTCGCGCTTCTTTGCGCCGCGCTTTGCGGATGCAGTCTTATACAAGGAATTTTGCACCCGGAAGGGGAGTTTGCGCTGTCCGAAAGCGAGATAACGCTGAAAATCGGCGAAACGTACGACGTAACGCTCAGTAACGGGCGCACCGACGAGTTCACTTTGTCCACGTCGGACAAAACAAAGGTCGAAATATATGAGCGGACAAGCATAAAAGCCGTCGGGAAAACCAAAACCGCGGTCACGATTACCGCAACCAACGGCAAAGGCGACACGGCGGAACTTAAAGTAAACGTCGATTACGCCGACGTTTCAACGGTAAAAATCGGCGTTGAAAATCAATATCAGTTGTTGCAATCGGGCGAAACGCCGAAAAGAGTCGATTTTTCCGCAACGCTCAACGACGGCACGAACCCCGCCACCGTCATTTCGTGGAAAATAACGAACGGCGCGGGCGAAGAAGTCGCGACGGCAAGCGGCAAAACCGCGTCGTATCTTCCCACGGCGGGAGAAATATATTTTGCCACCGTAACGGCGGACGGAAAATCCGCAACCGTCGGATTCTGCGCCGACAAGGAACTTCTTGTATATCTTGACAAATATCGCGTCGGCACGGAAGAAAAAATCGTCGTGCGCGCAAGATTTTTCGACAACTCGCTCCCCGGCAAAACCGCGAAGGCGTACGTTTACGACGAAGGCGGGAATTTGATTTCCACGACGGATCTTAAACCAATCCGTTCAAACGGCATAGGCGAGGTCAACGATACGATTGCCGCAATCGGAAAAGAAGGGACGTTCACCTTAAAAGTCGTTGTGGGCGAAGTAAGCCGCGAAGTTAATTTCGTCGTCAAGGACAACGTTGCCGCAAACCATATCGAAGTCGGAGTATCGGGAAAACTCAGCCAGACCACGGCGGAGTTGGTCACGTTCACGGCAACTCTTTCGCCTGCAAAAGCCGACGTCGAAAGCGTCAAATGGTACGTCAACGACAAGTATTATTCGACGGGCAAAACCTTTTCGTTTAAGCCGACGAACCGCGGCGAATATAAGGTAACGGCGGAAATAAACAAAATCACGAAAACAAAAACAATCGTATATCTTTCGGAACACGACGAAGCGTGGTACTACGCCTCGCACTTCCACGACTACGGCGGATACGCGCAAAATAGATATATAACTTCCAAGGAAGAACTTAAAAACCTTATCCTTTTCGTTCTGGAAAACAAAATCGCGGAAATCAAGTTTTACGCGGGATACGCGACGCCCGAAACCGTGAAAAACGACGTGTCGGAAGTCAGGGATTGCGTTGAAGAGTCGGGCATTATCCCGGGATATTCGCTTGAAACGAGCGGCAACGAGTTCACGATAAAATTCAGGTTCTTCGCCGACGAGGCGGGGCTTGTCCCAACGGTAAATTCGCCCGAGTTCGACGCGCCCGACGGTTTCTCCGACGCCGTGCAAAACACGTATTCGAAACCCCATTACGACAATGTAAAGAAAACAAGAAACTTTTATATCGACGGCGTGAAAGAAACGATGAGCGTGTCGACAAGCAATATGCTGTACAAGGCGGTGGCGTGGGGCTACAAGCCCGTGTTTATGGGCGCGCAAGCCGACAATTTGCAACAAATTTACGATAACGCGAAAGACGCGCTGTCTTATATCGTGTCCGACGAAATGAGCGAATACGAAAAGGTCCACGCAATCTACGACTACATAATCTACAACGTGCGCTACGACCACGACTGTGCAAACGCACAAGACGCATATGTAAGCGGAAATCTCAGCCTTAACGAAAAAATGAAATATTACGGATATTACCTTGAAGGGATATTCCTTGATAAGTTTTATAAGAAAGATATGCACGCCGTCTGCGACGGGAAGTCGAAAGCGTTCGTTTTAATGTGCGGAATCGAGGGTATCACCGCCGTGCGTATCAGCGGCGAAGCGTCAAGCGACGGCAAAAACTTCGGCGGACACGCCTGGAACAAAGTCCTGCTTGACCTTAACGGCACGGGGGACAAGGAATGGTATTTCGTCGACACGACCTGGGGCGACGTCGGCGACGACAGCAAGGAATTTTTGTCGCACGCCTACTTCCTGTTGTCCGACGACGAAGTGAAAAACTCTCACGTTGAAAAGACGGGACACGGTTACCCGAAAGCGGAAGGAAAATTCGATTATTATGCGCACGAAACTTATACGTCAAGCGGCACGGAATACAATTACGTTATCACAAACAAAAATTTGGCGGCACAGCAAATGGCGCGTGCGTTGAAAACGCTCCCGAAATCGACGATAGTGGAGTTTGAATTTGCGTTTTCATTAACCAAGGACGCGGCGAAGAATTACGCAAAAGAAGCGATGCAAAAAGCAGGGCGCGGGCATGAAGGATACAGCTATGCGATAATACGCTCAAACGTTCTGGTGATTATGATCGGCGCCGCTGCGTAATCAGCGCAAAAAACAGTTCAATAATACAAAATCCCACAATAAAGCCTGCGATTTGGTAAAATCTTATGTTACCGCCGCAGGTTTTTTCAAGCGCGAAAAAGAGAATTATAAGCGTTACCGCCGCAAAAATAACGTCGGATAAGAACGCGAAAAACTTTTTCTTCACGACGCGGCGCAAACCGTAAAGAAAGGCGTAAAGCACGCCCGACGTCATTCCGCAAAGAATCATCGAAAGAAAGATAAAACTTTCGGAAATTATCGAGTGCGTCATTTGAAAATCTTTTTGATAAGTCCCGCCTTCGTGAGCGTTTCCGAAAACCTGATTTCTTTCACTCTGCCGGTTGCCGAAAGCCGTCCCGAGTCAAGGTTGATTTCGGTGACGGAAAGCCCTTCGCCCGTGATTGTCAACGTTTCCTTGTTTTGCATCAATACAATCGACTTGTCGCCCGACGAAATCACTTTTGAAACGGACGTAACAGCCAGATGGTCGTTTTCGAGCGCGAGCGCTCCTCTTTTTTCGTTTTCCATAAAAACAATGTATGCATTGAGTTTTCATAAATTGACAAACTCTTATTACTTGTTTATAATATTTGTATTATTTTAGTGAGGGACTTATGTTATTCGGAGTAATCGACATAGGCAGCACGTCCGTAAGGCTTATGATGACGGACGGCGAAAAGGTCGAAAAAAGGGTGAACACGACGCGTCTTGCCGAGAATATGGACGAGATGAACACGTTGCAACCCGTCAGTATCGAACGTACGGCTCAGGCCGTTGCGGAGTATTATTTCGTTGCGATGCAAAACGGCGCGGAAGACGTCTATGCCTACGCGACGGAAGCGGTGCGCTCCGCGAAAAACAAATACAGGTTCGTCGACAGAGTCAGGGAGCTTTGCGGGCTTGAAATCGACATTCTGGACAAAAAGACCGAGGCGGAAATCGGGTTCTTGGGCGCAAGCACGAAAGGCAGATGTTGCGTTATCGACATGGGCGGCGCAAGCACCGAAGTTTCGGTCGGCGACGGCGAAAACATATTATATTCCAAAAGTTTGCCGTACGGCATCGTCAGGCTTTCCGCAATCGAGCGCGAAAGAATCGAAATGACGCCGTTCATCAACGACTGCCTTATGGGATACGGCGAAATTCCGCCGTTTGACAACGTCATCGCAATCGGCGGCACGATATCCACGATGGCGGCAATGAAAAACCAACTTGAAACATACGATCCGAACGTCGTCAACGGCTCGGTGCTGACGCTTTCCGACATCGAAAACATGTACGACAAAATCAGCAAAATGACGATGGAAGAACGCCGCCACGTGAAAGGACTCCCCGAAAAGCGCGCAGACATCATCGCCCCGGGCATACTCATGTATTCGCTTATTCTGAAATATCTCGGCGCGGACAAACTCACCGTCAGCGAGGGCGACGGTGCGGAAGGCTATCTCATCAAACTCGGCGTATTGCCGCACGGGTTCAGGGCAATTTATCAGAAGATAATTTAATTTAAGGATATTTATGAAAAATCTTACAAGCAGCGAACTTCGCAAAATTTATCTCGACTACTACAAATCAAAGGGACACGCCGTTATTTCCAGCGCGTCGCTTATCCCCGAAAACGATCCGACGGTATTGTTCACGACGGCGGGCATGCACCCCCTCGTACCGTACCTTCTCGGCGAAAAACACCCCGCGGGCAACCGTCTGACCGACGTGCAAATCTGCGTCCGCACGGGCGATATCGAAGAAGTCGGCGATCCGACGCACTGCACGTTTTTTGAAATGTTGGGCAGATGGTCGCTCGGTGACTACTTCAAGGAATACGCAATTTCCTGCTCGTACGACTTTTTGCTGAATCATCTTGAATTCGACAAAAGCAAATTCGCGGTTACCGTTTTCAAGGGTGACGAAGATTGCCCCCGCGACAACGAAAGCGCGGAGTTCTGGAAAAAGATGGGCGTCCCCGAAGACCGCATTTTCTTCCTTCCGAAAGAAAACAACTGGTGGGGTCCTGCCGGCGTTACCGGTCCTTGCGGTCCCGACACCGAAATGTTCATCGACACGGGAAAACCCAAATGTTCGGACGAATGTTCGCCCGCGTGCGACTGCGGCAAGTACGTCGAAATCGGCAACGACGTCTTTATGCAATACTTCAAAAACGCCGACGGCACCTTCTCGCCGCTTAAACAAAAGAACGTCGACGAGGGAATGGGGCTTGAACGTATGCTTTGCATTCTGAACGGATACAAATCGGTTTATGAAACCGACTTGTTCAAACCCGCGATCGCGCTCATCGAAAATCTTTCGGGACACAAGTACGACGAAAGCGAAACCGTCACGAAAGCGATGCGTATAATCGCCGACCATATCCGCACCTCGACCTTCCTTATCGGCGACGTGAAAGGCATTGTGCCAAGCAACGTCGACCAAGGCTATATTTTGAGGAGACTTATCCGTCGTGCGGTGCGTTTCGGACGCATCATCGACCTTCCCGAGCGTTCCCTTTCCAAAATTGCGGAACAGTATATTTCGCAATATCAGGACGTTTATCAGTATATTTTGACCAATAAAGACAGGATTGTGTCGGAACTTGACAAGGAAGAAATCAGATTTTCCAACACCTTGCAACAAGGACTGAAAGAGTTTGAAAAGGTCATCACACACATTCCCACAAAGACGATAAGCGGAAAAACCGCATTCCGTCTTTACGATACTTTCGGATTCCCCATCGAGATGACGGAAGAACTCGCGCACGAAAACGGATTCGAAGTCGACGTGCAAGGATACGAAGACGCGTTCAAGGAACATCAGAAAAAATCGCAGGCAGGCGCGGAACAGAAATTCCACGGCGGGCTTGCGGACAATTCCGAAGAAACCGCAAAACTCCACACTGCAACGCACCTTTTACATTCCGCTCTTATGAAAGTTCTGGGCGGCGAGGCGCGCCAGCGCGGCAGCAATATCACCGCCGAAAGATTAAGGTTCGACTTCGGTTTCGACCGTGCAATGACGGCGGACGAAATAAAGGCGGTTGAAGACCTTGTCAACGAACAAATCAAAAAGAATATCCCCGTCGTGTGCGAAGAAATGACCGTTGACGAAGCGAAAGCGCAGGGCGCAATCGGTATCTTCGACAACAAGTACGGCGAAAAGGTAAAAGTTTATACCATCGGCGATTTCAGCAAGGAAATTTGCGGCGGACCGCATGCAAACAACACGGGCGACTTAAAATCTTTCAAAATCACGAAAGAACAGTCAAGCTCCGCGGGAGTCAGGCGTATCAAAGCCGTCATCGGTCAATAAAACCGAAAAAAGAAAAACTAATCAAAAAACAACCAAAAAGAAAACACAAAACCAACGCGGTTTTGTGTTTTTTATTTTGCCGTTCAGCGGTTGCTTTCAAGGAATTTGTCGATATAGTTGCCGACGCTTAACGCGTGTTCCAGATATTTATCGGGCGAGGCGTCGTAAACGTAGGCGGCGTCCTTCGTTTCAAGCGTGGTCGTGCCGCGGTAACTCGTTTTCGCAAGGCGGGGCAGCGTGTACTGCCAGTCGATGCTGCCGTCAAAGGGTATGAAGTGGGAATCCTTATCGGCGAAATTGTCGTGCAGGTGCAGGGCGAAAACCCTGTCGCCGAAAAGCCCCAGCCAATCCTGAACGCGCCAGTAGTGGTCGTGTCCGACGTCATAGCAAAGCCCGACGTAAGGCGACTTGAAATTTTCCAGAACGTAGGTGACGTGGTCTTTCGTGATGACGTTTTCAAACGCAAGTTTCACGTTTGCGTTTTCCGCAAATTTCACAAGGTCTTCGATACGATTCGTGCCGATTGTCGACACAAAAGGCGGAAAATCGCCGTGCGTCAGGTGGCAGACAACCGTTTTCACGCCGTGTTTCGAGGCTGCCTCAATTTCGTCCTTAAAGCGGGAAATGCGTTCGTCCCCTTCCTTGCAGTCGATCCACATTTCGTTCAGGTGGTCGCAGCTTAAATGGAAGTTTTCAATGAAAAGCCCGGCGCGTTCGGCAAGGGTGGCGCGTTCGTCCGCGGATTCTTTGGCGTCGGGGCCGAGCCATATCATGACCGAGCCGAAGCCTTTTTCTTTGAACTTATCGAAACGTTCCGCCATGCTAAGGTTCATTAAATTGTTTGACGTTAAACCGACCATATAATTATCATTACCTCGTTTGATAGGATTATAGCACCGATTTTAAAATATGTAAAGAGCGCGTTATTATCTTGTATTCATAACGAATGACAAATTAACAAAAGTTTTGTATAATCGGACGTATGAGAATCGAGATTATCAACGGCTCCGTCGAGTACGACGGCAATACGGTGCTTTCCGAAATAAATTTTTCGGTGTCGGACAAGGAAAAAATCGCGCTTGTCGGCAGGAACGGCTCCGGAAAAACCAGCATATTGAAGTGCATTAGCGGGGAAGTGCCGCTTGTGTCCGGCACCAGCGACGAAAAATTCTCGTTTTCGATATCGGGCGCGCCGAAAATCGGATATCTTCAACAGGTGTCTTTGAACGACGAACTGACTTTCCGGCAGGAAATTTTGTCGGCGTACAATGACGTCGTCGGGCTTGAAAACAAATTGCAAATCCTTCTTGACAAAATGAGCGAAAACCCGTCGGACGAAAACGTCGGCGCGTATTCGCGCGCAATGGAAAGGTTTGAAAATATCGGCGGATACCTTTATAAAAAGGAATATCTGACGGCGGTGAGTAAATTCGGTTTTTCCGCCGAAGACCTTGACAAAAAACTTTCGTGCTTTTCGGGCGGGCAGCGCACAAAAATCGCGCTTATGAAACTGCTGCTTGAAAAACCCGACGTTTTACTTCTGGACGAGCCCACGAACCACCTTGACATCGCCGCGGTGGAGTGGCTGGAAGGATACCTTAAAAATTATAAAAATTCGGTCGTCATCGTGTCGCACGATCGTATGTTTCTGGACCGCATCGTCGGCGTCGTTTACGAAATCGAGTACGGCGTCACGACAAGATATAAGGGCAACTACACGGCGTTTTTGGCGCAAAAACAACAGGCGTACGACAAAGCGCTTAAAGACGCAAAATGGAAATCCGCCGAAATCGACAGGCTCCGAAAACTTGTCGAAAGATTTCGCTACAAGGCGACGAAAGCTGCAATGGCGCAGTCGAAACTGAAAGAAATCGAAAGACTCGGTACTGTCGAAACCCCGCGCCGTTTCGACACCTCGACGTTTGCATCGTCTTTCCAGCCCGAGTACGAAAGCGTCAGGGACGCGCTGTTTGTGAAAGACCTTGTTTTCGGATACGATAAACCGTTGGGCGAAATATCGCTTGCCGTCGAAAGGGGGCAGAAAATCGGCGTGATCGGCAGCAACGGCACGGGCAAATCTACGTTACTTAAAACGATAACGGGGCTTATTCCGCCGCTTTCGGGCGACGTCCGATTCGGCGTGAAAACGCGCGTCGGGTACTTCGACCAGACCATTGCCGCAACGAAAAGCGAGTTGAGCGTCCTTGAAGACTTCCGCGCGGAGTTTCCGGAACTTAACGACGGAGAAATACGAAAAACGCTGGGCGGATTCTTGCTTTCGGGCGACGACGTTTTCAAGTGCGTCAAAGATTTGTCTGGCGGCGAAAAGGTGCGCCTTGCGCTTTCAAAAATATTCCGCCGTCGTCCCAACTTCCTGATTCTCGACGAGCCGACCAACCACATGGACATCATCGGCAAGGAAACCCTTGAAAAACTTCTGATGGATTTTTCGGGCACGGTCATCGTCGTGTCGCACGACAGGTATCTTATAAACCGCGTTGCAAAAAGCCTGATCGTGTTTGAAAACGGCGGGGTGAGATACTTCGACGGCACTTTCGACGAGTACGAAGAAAGAGAAAAAGAAACCGCGGAAGAAGTCGCAAAGGAAAAGCCCGAAAAGACCAAAAAAACCGGCGGGGAACGCTACGTCGAAAGTAAGGAAGAAGCGCGGCGCAAACACCGCGTCGAATTTTTGGAAAAAAAGATCACCGCGCTTGAAGAAGAACTAAGCCGGGCGCAGGCAAAACTCGACGACGAAACCGTCAACACCGACTACAAAAAAGTAATGGCGGTCGAAGAAGAAATAAAAACGATTGAAGAAAAGCTTGATCCGCTGATAACCGAGTGGACGGAACTTTCGGAATAAAAATCGGGATAACGCAAAATGCGTTATCCCTTTTTTTTGGCGTTTATCTTTCAAAATCGTCGCATTAAAGTTTTGTTTTTGATGAGAAAGTGGTTTTTGGCGGTTTTTTATATTATTTCGACGACTTCGTAGCCTTCGTTTGTTACCGCGGATTTCAACACGTCGTCGCTTACGTCCGACGTAAGAGTTACGACCGCCGTTTTGTTTTCAAGCGACACTTCGACGTCTTTGACGCCGTCGACTTTTTGCAGGGCGGAGTTCACGTGAGCCACGCAATGCGCGCACATCATACCTTCGATTTTCAATGTTTTTTTCATACTTTGTTCTCCTTTTTTAATTTCGGTATTTTTGGTTTTTGAAATATCGTTCACGTCGATTTTCACGACTTTTTTCCTGTGTTTTACGGGCTTGTCAAGGTTGATAAGATTAAGTCTTAACGCGTTCAGCACGACGCATACGCTTGAAAGGCTCATTGCCGCCGCGCCCCACATGGGATTCAGCGTAACGCCGAGCGGAGAGAACACGCCTGCGGCGATGGGAATACACACGACGTTGTAAATAAACGCCCAGAACAGGTTTTCGCGGATATTCAGAAGGGTGCGACGGGAAAGGCTTATCGCACGCGGCACGTCCGAAAGTTCCGACTTCATCAGCACGACGTCCGCGCTGTCGATTGCGACGTCGGTGCCCGCGCCGATTGCGATGCCGACGTCCGCGCGGGTAAGGGCGGGAGCGTCGTTGATTCCGTCGCCGACCATAACGACCTTTCCGTACTTTTTAAGGTTTGACAAAACGGCGTCTTTTTCGTCGGGAAGAACGTCCGGGATAACGCAGTCGACGTCGCAGGTTTTTGCAACCGCATTTGCGCTGAGCGCGTTGTCGCCCGTAAGCATTGTTACGAACAGGCCTTGTTCTTTCATTCGTTTTATCGCGCCCGCGCTATCTGATTTCAGTTCGTCCGACACGGCGATGACGCCGATAATTTTATTGTTTTTCGCAACGTACAACGGGGTTTTGCCGTCCCGCGCGAACTTTTCGCCTGTCGGGAAAGCGTCGTTTGCCGCCGCGCCGATATCTTTCATAAGGGCGGCGTTTCCGATGACGATTTCGTCGCCGCTTACGATTCCTTTCACGCCGTGTCCCGAAAGGTTTTCAAACTTTTCCGGGGTGAAAACCGTTATGTTTTTTTCTTCCGAAAAGCGCACGATCGCCGTCGCAATCGGGTGCGAACTGCCTTTTTCAAGGCTTGCGGAAAGCGCGATAATTTCTTCTTCGGACTCACCCGACAAAGCCGAAACGTCGGTGACGACAGGCGTGCCTTTCGTTATGGTGCCCGTCTTGTCCAGGACGACGATATCTGTTTTTCCCGCTTCTTCAAGGGCGGTTGCAGTCTTGAACAAAAGTCCGTTTTTCGCGCCTTTTCCGCTGCCGACCATAATGGCGACGGGGGTTGCAAGACCTAAGGCGCACGGGCAACTTATGACAAGCACGGATATTGCGTGCGTAAGGGAAGTCGCAAAGTTTTTCGTGACGGCAATCCACACGATAAAAGTAACGATTGTGACGCAAATGACGCTTGGCACGAATATTCCTGATACTTTATCTGCCGTTTTTGCAATCGGGGCTTTTGAAGCGGACGCGTCCTGCACAAGTTTGACGATGCGCCCGAGCGTGGAATCTCCGCCGACGGAAGTGGCTTTTGCGGTGATAAATCCGTTGACGTTCGTCGTGCCGGAAATAACCTTATCGCCGACGGATTTATCGACGGGCATACTTTCGCCCGTTACCGCCGATTCGTTGACGGAGCCGCTTCCAGACAGTATTACGCCGTCCGCGGGGAAGTTCTCGCCGGGGCGTACGACAAACGCGTCGCCCGTCGAAAGGTTCGAGAGCGGAATTTCTTTTTCTTCGCCGTCCTTAATAACCCTTGCGGTTTCGGGGGCAAGGTTCATCAACCCTTTTATCGCGGACGTGGTTTTTCCTTTGCTGTAAATTTCCAGCGTTTTTCCAAGGGTGATAAGCACAAGTATCATCGCCGCCGACTCAAAGTACAAGGTGTGCGGCAGATGATGAAGATATGCGGTATTTACGTCTGCGCGGATCATAAGAGCGACGCTGTATACGAAAGAAATGCCGCTGCCCATTGACACAAGAGTATCCATATTCGGTGCGCGGTGGAAAATCGCCTTTGTGCCGCTCACGAAAAACTTTCCGTTGATGACAAGTATGACGAAAGAGAACACAAGTTCGTATATAGCGATACCCATCGGGTTGCCGTTCAGCGCGCCCATATCCCAGCCGAACATAACGCCGCCCATCGACACGAACATAAGGGGGATAAGCAGGACGGCGGACACGGCAAGGCGGATTATCGAGCGGATAAGAGGATTGACTTTTTCCTTTTTTTGCGATTTGTCGTTAAAAAGAGCGGCTTTATACCCCGCGCCCGAAACGGCGCGTTCGATTTTTTCGACAGTGGCAGGCTCGTCAAAGTCGACGACCATCTGATTTGTGAGAAGGTTCACGGCGACGTCTTTTACGCCGTCAAGTTCCCTTACGACCTTATCGACGCGCGCGGCGCACGCCGAGCAACTCATACCGTAAACGTTGAATTTAAGTTTTTCCATAATTTAACTATTTCAGTTTTTTAATGAGTTCAACCGCCTCGTCAAGGATTGCGGTGTTTCCGTCTTTCACGTTTTCGACGACGCAGGTTTTGAAATGGTCGGACAGAATTTCATACCCGAATGCCGACAGCGCGCTTTCGGCGGCGGACAACTGCACGAGTATGTCGCCACAATAACGATTGTCGTTCAACATATTTTTTATGCCGTTTAACTGTCCGATTATGCGGTTTAACCTATCGTTCAGGCATTTGAGAGATTTTTCGTCGCGCGGCGTGTGCTTCTTTCGGCAGCAATCGGCGCACGATATTTCGGCGCATTTTACGTTTTCCATTTTGTTATTCTCCGTTAATTTTCAATATACCCTATGGGGGTATGCAAATATAGTATAAAACCATATTTTTTATTTGTCAAGAGCGGCGATATTTATTTTTTGCAAATACTATACAAAAAGTTGAATAACGAAACAAAAGGCGTTTCGGGCGGTTTTATCGTTGACAAATATGTTTTTTGGTTATATGATAAAGTATCTAATAATTTTTATTAGAACACGCACGCGTGCATACGCGATACATTACTTGAAGATAAGGGACACAATGAAAAATAATAAAAAAACACTTGGCACGCCGATCGACGGCTCGTTGCCCCTTGAAGTAAAAAATCTTTTCAAAAAGTACGGCAAAAAATCCGATTATGCCGTAAAAGACATCTCCTTTTCTTGTGCGGAAGGGGAAGTCGTCGGTATCCTTGGCGCAAACGGCGCAGGAAAATCCACCACTCTCAAATGCATCACGGGAATGATTCCGTTAAGTTCCGGCACGATAACCGTGTCGGGTTACGACGTGTCGAAAAATCCCGTGGACGCAAAACGCAATTTTTCTTTCGTCACCGACAATCACACGGTGTTCACAAAAATGACGGGTATGCAATATCTTTCTTTTATGAGCGACGTTTACGGCGTGCCGTATGAAAAGCGCGACGAGAAAATCAAGGAGTTGGAAGGGGTATTCAAACTCGGCGACAGCATAAACAAACTTATTTCGGGATACTCCCACGGAATGAAACAGAAAATATGTATGATGGGTTCGCTCATTCACGAGCCGAGGCTGTGGCTTCTTGACGAGCCGATGCTCGGTCTCGATCCCCGCACGCAGAACGCCGTCATAAACTATATGCGCGAGTACGTGCAGACGGGCAAAACCATTTTGTTTTCGTCGCACAATCTCGACGTCGTGGAAAGGGTTTGCGACAGGGTGATTATAATTGCCGCGGGCGAACTCAAAAAAATCATCGTCACCGGGAAGGACAAATTCGACGGCGACGAACTTATCGAAAAGTATTACGATACTAATAAGGAAGACTGATGCTGGGCGTACTTCTGAAAAAACAGATGACCGAAAAGTTGTCTTATTTCAAGCGTGACAAAAAACGCATCGATATCGTCGGCGCGCTGCTTACGCTTGTGATGACGGCGTTTATTATGTACGTCGTTGTCGAGGTGTTCGGCGCGTTTGTCGCGAAATATACCGAAATCAGGCTCAACGGCGTACGCGACGTGCGTGCGCGGCAATATGAAATAATGACGTTCGTGTACGAATTCGTTTTCGCGGTCGACGTTATCGGCGGCGTCGTTGCAATAAACCGCGCGATTTTTGAAAGCGACGACAGAATGATTATCCAGACTCTTCCCATAAAGGCGTCGGACGTACTGTACTCAAAAATCATTTTCATTTACGCAAAACAGGTGTTGTCGGCGTTTGTGATTCTCGTGCCGTTCGTGGCGGTGTTCGCAAGCGTGACGAAACAGGGCGCGGGATACGTGATCCTCGGGCTGCTTGCGGCGTTTATTATTCCCGTTATGTCGCTTTCGGTGTCGAGCGTGCTTGCGATGCCGTATTATTACGTCAAAAAGTTTTTCTCGTCGAAGTACGTTTGTCTTCTGGTGATAGTAACGCTGGCGCTTTTTGCGCTGTTTTATTGCTATGCGACGGTGCTCGACTTCTTAAAAACCCTTATGTCAACGGGCGAAATCAAGTTTTTCTTTTCCGAAAAGACGATGACGACGATAATTTCGGTGACGAGAAACCTTGTCCCCGCAAACTTTATCGCGGCGTTCACACTGAAAACGGACGTCTGGAAAAACCTGGGGATAATCGTGGCGATAACCGTCGCGACGGGCGCAATCGGCATTCTCATAACGTCGCTTTTGTACAACAAGGCGATGAAAACGCGCGCGACGGCGGGCGCAATAATGATTTTTGCAAAAAAATCCGCGGCAAGAAAACTCCCGCCGTTTTTAAGTCTTTTGAAAAAGGAATTCAATCTCGTGATGTTCACGCCCGATTACGCGGTGCAGTACTTCACGGTGGCGGCGATAATGCCGCTTATGGTATATTTTTGTATGGGCATCGGCAAAAACTTCCTGTCGTCGCTCGTTTTCGTTCAGAGCGATTTCGAGTTGGCGATTTTGCTCACGGTGCTTTTCGGCGCGCTTACTAACACGTTCTGCGCGACGAACGTCAGCCGCGACGGGAAGTCGTTTTATGTCGAAAAGACGTTGCCGCTTTCGATAAACGAGATTATGGGCGCGAAAATCGCACTCAGTTTTGCGGTGTCGGTCATATCCGTCGGCATTGCGGCAACGGTGCTTCTTGCAAAGAAATACGTGTCGGCGGGCGAAGGCGTATTCGTGTTTTTCGTCGGCGCGATGATGGCGTTGTCGCAGATACTGTACGCCACAAGAAAGGATCTGAACAGTCCGCAGTTTTCGCTGGAAGAAGACAACGTCGTGAGGGAAAGCAACAACAACGTGTCGATAATCGTCGTGCTGGGGCTTGTGTCGGCGATGCTTCTTGGCGGAATACCCCTTTTCGTCAACGTATTGTCGAACGTCAGGGGCAAAGATATGCGCTGGTTTACTTACGTTTTCGTGAGCGTGTGCGCGGCGGCGGTGTTTGTCGGCTCGCTTTTATATTACCTTATCGGGATAAAAGCCCGCTTTGACAGAGTAACGGAGGGGGATTGATATGAAAAAGAAAATAATCGCGCTTATAATGATAATACCGATTGTGTTTCTGATCGCGCTGTTCTCCGTGGGAAAAGCGGCGGGCGTTTACGCGGACATTCCCGTGACGGGCATACAAATCACGACGCAGAACGAAGACGGGTTTATCGACGTGGACGTTGCCAAATACGAGCCCATCGCGTTTTTGGCGCAGGTGCAGCCCGTCAACGCAAGGAATCAGAAATATTCGTTTGAAATATCGGGCGTCGGCGGCGACGAAGCCCCCGACGGATTTAAAA
>ENA-OUQC01000199-OUQC01000199.1-human-gut-metagenome-genome-assembly--contig:-NODE-199-length-54276-cov-6.453994_pt1 | contig 54276 bp, 37 predicted proteins | sample MGYA00237942_ERZ548815 | MGnify/ENA primary metagenome ERZ548815 (study PRJEB26490, sample SAMN05194722) | human gut metagenome | biome: terrestrial biome; feature: human-associated habitat; material...
TGAAGGACTATTTGATTAAATTTTTAACTCGTCCATTTTTATTGGACACTAATGTGAATCGATAGAGAATCTACTCGATCCGCTGCAGGAGGCTTGGAGTCAACTATGCGCATCGAAAGGTATAGAACGTGACAATCTGATGATATCGTCAGGGTATCGCTGTTACGAACTGAATAAACGCATGAAGGAATCATCAACATCGGCACATACCATCGGCTACGCGTTCGATCTGCTTCCAGCCAACCGCCTGATTATGGATTTCAGGAAATTCTGTAAGGACTATCTCTCGGATAAACCTTTCGACCAACTCATCTCGGAGCAGGGAGATAATAGCGGTATACCATCATGGATACATATCGGGTACAAGGATCATCAAGGAAGGCAGCACCGGCGGATGCTGTCGATGCGCGAAGAACGTTATTATCTTTGGGAAGAATGACAGGAAGCTTTGTCGCATCATATTGTCTCGCAAGTCGGTATGTGTGATTGTATGGTGGTTGTCAACATATTGAAGCGCTGCGCCAAAATACACGGCAGACACGACGTGCGAAAAAGACTCGACAGTGGATTTTATCCGGATTAATTAACTACTTTTGTAACGGATCGCACGTGTGCGAACCGACATATTTTATTGACGTTTGATTACGTTCTTCTTTCATATTCGAACTTCGCAACTTTGACTACAAAGAAGAGAATGTAACGGATGTCCATGTTGTGCATATACATATTTTGTGTCCACGTGGCGCAATATGTGCATATATGCCCACGTGGGCTGTCCGTATCCTTATTCTTTGTAGGGGCAGCGAAGGCCTGAATATGGGATAAGAGTATGCGGCAACCCACGTTTTTCATGTAGCCGTGAATCTTTTCGATTTGACACAGGCCTTTCAATGTGGAAAACATGAGTTATGGTGTCGCACAACAGAGGAGATGTCGCCCTGTACGCTTTATAATGGCTGCCACATGGCGGTTGCGGAGAGGGCTTATAATATATTCTATTTAGAGCTCGGCACCCGTAAGGGATGGGAACAGCCGTTGCCGTTGCGATCCGCCCGCGGTACGACCAGCCCTGCCGAGCTCATTCTTCATAAAGACGCCATAGTCGGCGGAAAACAACTATCGGGCCTTGGATGGCTGTTGTTATCAGAGCCTAAGTCGAAAAGTATGTGTTGCAAATATAATGTCTCCGACGTTTTTACGATTATCATACAATAATACCGTTCTGGCCGAGGATATTACGGTATGTTTTATGCCACGTGAGGGAGAAGTGTTATACGTCGTACACCCCGTTCAGTGACGCATCTTACATAAAACGTCAGCTCCGACAGAGGCTTGCGGTTTGGCCACGGTCGGAGCTGTATTGTTGTATTTGACGTCAGCGTAGTACGCTATTTACATTGGCCGTGAATCTATCGGCCCTCTATGGCAACCTTTATCACGCCGTCCTCGCGGTTTTCGAACAGCCGATAGGCTTCGTCGATGCGTTCGAGCGGGAAACGATGTGTAATCAGTGGTGTGGTGTCGATAAGGCCCTGCTCTATAAGATGCAATATCTCGGCGCAGTCGCAGCCGTCGACGCCGCCCGTTTTGAACGTGAGGTTTTTGCCGTACATATCTGGCAGCGGCAGCACCTGCGGACGGTCGTACAGAGCCACTATGGTGACAATGGCATTCGGGCGGGCACATTGCCATGCAAGGCGGAACGTATCGTCGGCACCGGCAACCTCGATGACACGATCGGCGCCGCCGTGGTCGCTGTGACTACGGACAAAATCGACGCACTGTTCTGGCGTGGTTACCAGAACGGAAGGGTAGTGGTCACGCACGAACTGCGCCCGCTGAGGCGACTTTTCGCATACGATAATACGTTTCGGCTGCTTCAGCATTACGCACAACAGCGTACATATTCCTGTGGGCCCTGCGCCGATGATGGCGACGGTATCTTCCGATGATATCTCCGATATGCGTGCGGCCCAGAATCCGGTGGCGAGGATGTCTCCCACGAAGAGCGCCTTATCGTCGCTTACGGTATCTGGTATTCGTGTCAATCCCTGATCGGCATGCGGAACACGTACATACTCGGCCTGCCCGCCGTCTATGCGACACCCCAAAGCCCATCCACCGTCGGGATCGGAACAGTTGTTCACATATCCATGACGGCAGAAGAAACACTCGCCACAGAAGGTCTCGACATTAACCGTCACGCGGTCGCCCATCTTTACGGAGGTTACGGCACTGCCTACGGCCTCGACTACGCCGACCATCTCGTGCCCGACGGTTATGCCCTTGACGGCGCGGGGAACACTGCCGTGCTTGATGTGCAGGTCGCTCGTGCAGATGCTTCCGAGGGTTACGCGCACGACGGCATCACGCGGGTCCTTGATCTCGGGCCGCGGCTTGTCCCGCATCTCGAAGCGTCCGCGGTCGATATAGGTGTATGCTTTCATTCGAACATGTTATTTTGTAGAAACAAAGTTAACCAAAATCCTAATAATTACGTAAGGTTGCACATAAGATCATTGTCGGCCCGAGTCTTAGATGCATCGTTGAACGAGCCTCGGGCAAACGTATGAAAAAGCGATCGGCCGTGATTAATCTAATCGCGGCCGATGTTCAGTTAACTATTCTAGTAAAGTGCTTCCGGGTGGCACATCTCGCACACAACGTATCCTGTACTCACTTTCTAATTCAGTTCCATTATCGCCTGGGCAGAATAACAATGATGATCTTGCAAATCCATAGCGTACTGCCAAATTGCTGAATTGGGTACAACTTATTGCCTGATCATTTGGATTGCCATTGTTTTTGCATTCATTTAATAATCCAAGAGCATTCATTGCAGACAATTCCACGAGATTTGGAACTCGCCAATTACCATATCCGCCTTCACTGTATCCGGCGCAAGGGTTGACCATTGAAACACCTGCACCTATCACATCCTTAAGTTTGTATGTCAGTATATTCCCGTATCTATCTTTTAGATAATCTTCGGCGACAAAAACACCTTCATAGAATGAATTTTCATCATCATCTTCATCATGCGGGCCCAATGAACCTTCGACGTATTCCCTATACAGATCATCGACCAAACGGTTCTTGAAATTCAAAACTATCATGCCGTTTTTCTCTTCCTGAACTACAGTCGGTGTCGCTACAATGCCATATACGGCGGAAGCATCCTGTACATCTGTTTTAATAGCCGGTAATATACGTATACATCTTATTGGCAGATTGGCGGTTTTGTCATAATAACTTCCCACGGCGCCATACGAACCCTTCTCGACAGCCCAATAGACCCGTTTGTCTGCGCTACTGCTGGTATAATACAGTGATCCGAGGTTAATATACTCCGAGGGGTATGACTTTTTCACCATCGTCGATTTGTCTCCCATATACAACTGCGCGGCATTGGATATGGCTCCGGCCCCGATTCCCATACGTATATATTCGTTCAACGAAGCAAGATACCAACGTACCTCGTTGTCATCTATTTTCCCGTTGCCGTTCAGATCGCGGTTTCGTGACAGGCAGGCATAATATGCATTTGCATCTCTGGTTTGATCTGCGCCCTTATATGCCGACTCTTTCAATTTATGCTTTGTGCGATCCGTCGATGTGGTAGAATACCATCCGTTCTGTGATGCATCGATATAATAGTTCCAATCTCCGTATTGGTTGCCATCATTGGGATACTTATTTAACAGGCGAATTTGATTATTTCGCCCATCCGAGTCATCCAAGGTGCCGTAAACATTAGGGCTTCCGAAAGGAATAATAGGAGTCTCGTTATATGTTTCAATTCCAAAAGCATTGATGGCCATCGAGCGCGAGTTGTAGAAAGTCTGCATAGACAACTGTGAGATGTATGAATAAATTTGGCTGTATGAACTGTTACCATCAGCAGATACATCAGTACTCATGGCTATGATCATCTCACGAGGAATCTTATTGGTCAACACGCTCCACGTTGTCAGTTTTTCATGAGTCAACGGATGACGATAGTAATAATATTCATTTACAAAAGCAGTAAAACGAGCAACATATTTACCATCGACTTTTGTTATTATGATCCCATCATTACGCTCGGTAGTATTTATTGTCTTTTTTGTCTTCAACTCTTTTACAGCCTTTCCCAACGCAACGCACACATCATAGGCATCCATCAATGTTTCGGCATCTCTATCAGGAGTGTAACTAGAGAATGGATCTGGTTTAAGATCATGATCCACATTCCATGACGGCACTCCGGGATATGGCGAAATTTCAGTACTGCTTTGAGGATAGAATTCTATCCATTTATAATCAAAGCCTTTGGTCGGCTTGCCGCTTGATCCGGCGCCTTCCATAACTGCTTGTTTGCCATCATCCGTATCGCCTCTTACTGAATCAGCATAAATCTGATATGGTTTTACAGAGCCGCGTTTGTTGACGACACCATTGGCATTATGGTCCATAGCCTCAGACTGGATCACAAGTACCAATTTATTGGCAATGGCATCGTCCAATTCCTTCTCCGTATTATATTCACCTACGTCACCTACGGATTCTGCTATTGACGAAATATCATACTCAAGATACACCTGTTCGTAATGCGCATCGAGGTTGTAATTGTATATACAATTCTTAGCATCATATATATCTCCTTCGGCTCCATGCTGATACTTGTCATTGTCTCCTCTCTGAGCTTCTACTATAATATTTTGCACATCCAATACTTTCATATTGTATGTATAAGCGTAATTGCGCTCGATTGAGAAGTTACCCATACTACCGTCTTTACCGAAATCTCCGAGATGAACGGTGTAATTCACTGTGCCTGAATACTTTCCATCGTTGGATGCGTAGGTTCCGTTTATAACGACGAATGTGCTGTTTTGAGGAGCATTTGTCCATTCTTTGTTTTGTGGAAGCGTTGCCGAACCAGAACTGCCATTCCACATGTCGCGTTGATTGTAATTTGTTAAACCTTCTTTTGACTCTTGTATATTCTCAGGCATATAGAAGGTAAACGAATATTTATTTTCATCGAGACTTCCGACATTGGTAAGCGCACTTGTCAAGTAGGTTGTTTGAATGTTGTCCGAATCTCTTTTGACTTTGTTGTCAAAATTTGCCGCAAGCCATGTGCTTCTCGGAATGTTATATACTCGGAATGTAGAAGGACGGAATATCCCATTGGCGCCATCAACTTCTGCCGCTATGTTAAATGTAATTCGAGCCATCGAACGCTGCATCTTGATTGCTACGGAATAGTCTCTATCGCCTCGAGTGCCATATTCGGTAACAGTCCCTGCTGAGCCATTGCCTGCGGCGGTAAACACGACTCCGGTATTCCATCCAGAGATAAGCATCTGGTTCGATGCCGTAATCGACGGCAGGTTGAGATTGCCGTCCGTGTTGATATTGAAGTTGTTATCAGCCAATGATATTACGCCGTCACGCAGCTGGGCCAAAGTCAAAGCGCCTTTTTCGGCCTGTTCGCACAAATCGTCTATGCCTGATTGATCCCAATAACCGCTGCCGTAGTTGGCTATGGCAAACAACTGCTTCTCGCCCGACGTGGTCTCGATAGATACCTTGTAGAGCGTCTCGCCGTTACCGTTACGGTATGTACCGTTCTCGGTAATATCGGTACTTGATAGCGTCGTTACATTCTGACATACTTGGCCATCCTTGTCGTAAACAAAGATCTTCAAGGATGATAGTGTCGACAGCGAGTTGTCGGCACGCGTCACGGTGATTTCGGGAGCCGGAGCAGCGCCGACGTTGAGCGTAACGGTGCAGGGTATACCCTCCGTTGTATCATACGGCACTATGGTATCGTCCTTTGCGCAAGCCGCAAAAAGTGTCATTAGCAGGCCCGCGGCCACTATTCGCATATATTTTGTCTGTTGCATATATGATCCCTGTTTTAGAAAAACTTGTCGGTTTCCTTGTCTATTGCTTCTATTCGAACTCAGGAATATTCATCACTTTTTCTTCCCAAGCCTCGGTCATCACATTGAACTCGGGTTTAACCACAGTCCCCTTAAACGTACCCTGTACGTCGATGCTCGTATTGCGCGGTACGCGCGGCAGGTAGACCGTGTAGTTCACCGTGTAGTTCTTTGTCTCCGAAGTGCCGGTAGAGTAGGCAAATTCTACTTCCAACTCAAGGCGGTAGGCTTTATCTTTTCCGACTTCTGTTTCGTCCCCGCCTTCGGTAGTGAATTTCCCTCCGGTCTTGTCGTATGTGCCGTAAAGATTCGGGGCGAGGTATGTACGGGCAACTTCCTTCTGAGTTGTTTTCAAAGGAATGTCGCTAACGACAAATTCATCGACAAGAGATTCGTTTTTCTCGTATTCTATGCCGGCACTGCCTGAATTGTACAACAGGAAATAGTCCGGTCGATTATAGACCGCAGCACGCTTCAACGTGATTGTGACATCATCGGACTCCTTGTTGAGCATAAGCCTCAAACGACCCAACACATGCTGTACTGTCACGGGTATAACCAATGAACCGGTTGTCGGTTTGGTTACGTTTACTGCTGTTCCGTAATCGTTCTTGTATGCCGCCGTTCCGCTGTCGTTCTTAAGTTCATTCCCGAATTCATCGTAACGGTTGTTCGACATGGGTGAGACGAAATCGTCAGTCGTACTCCAACCGGTGAATCCCGACAGGTCGAATTTCAACGATTCGAGATCCGTCTTTGACAGCGATGTCCAATCAGTAACCGGCTTCGGGCCGAAGTTGTCGTTGGCAATAACGTAGAAGTTAATATAGCCACCCTCGGATAATGTTATGGGTATGTAGTTCTGGCCTTGGAGATTGTCCGCCTCGGCATATCCGACCTTTTTTCCATACGCGTTGAAGGCATATACGCGCAGTTGGCAAATATCGTTGTCCGTCTCGTCGCTGCCTACGCGGGTGTTGTCGCCGCTGCTCACGACGAGCCGCACATCCACGGGCCCCGAAGCGGCTGCAGGCGTATCGCTCTTGCCGCACGACGTTGCCACGGCCAAGGCCGCTATTGTCATCAGGCAGGATGTATATATGGTTCTCATATTGTAGTAGTCTTTAGTGTCAGTTTTTGCCGAAATCGGGGTTTACGGGGACAGAGTCCCAGTCATCTATCGTTACGCCGATGGGGGAGAAGCGGATGAGGATAGGTACCGTCACCTCATTTACACCCTCTACGGCTATATTGTGTTCATGAAGGAAGTCCGCAAGCGGGAACTCGTGCGCCACAACACGCGTTTCGTCGGAGTGCAGGCGCAGCATTATATCGTTGTCGTCGTTGAAACGAAGTGTGTTGAACTCGGCCGTATAGACGGTTTGCTCTCCGTCGGATCCTGCGGCGAGTACGGGATGGTATGAGCAACGCTCCTCGTCAGAGGGGACATTGTCAAAATCGGTGAATGATGCGAGTTGCGTCAGCTCGAGTGACGGGACACCCATGGTCGTTTGGTCAAATCCCTCGACACGTACACGGAACTTGACGTGCGAGCAGACAAAGTCGCATATATAATTGTTTTCGACCAGCGTTTCGGGCACCTCTATCTCGATGGTACCGTAATAGAGAGGGTCGTTTGTGGCTATATCGGTGTTTTCGAAATAGCCGTTTGCGGCGATCTTCTCGCCTTCGTTTATGGTTGTTTCATCGAGTGCATTACCCCAGCAAACGACCTCGTACCGGCCGGGGAAAAGCATCACGTCGGCACCCTGATACGCCGCAAGGGCATTGTCGTCATACTTATGTATGGCGGCCAGCGAGCCGTCGGCGATCGAGTAGACATACATGGTCACATGCTCGATCTTTTCGGGGAAGATATCGGTCGTACCATCGCCGACATAACGAAAGCGGAGTGTCACCTTTCCCTTGCAATCGTCCATATTCTCTCTGATGCACCCGCCGGCGAGCGGCAGCGTCACGATCATGGAAAGTAACAGATATGTATATAGTTTTCTCATTTGCTTTTGTCTGTTTGCGTGTTATTCCGTAGTGTTCGGAGATGCTACGAATTTTTCGGGTTAAATTGTCCGGATCGGGGGCACGGCCCGCGCCGCACCCCTTTCCGAACCGTTTGTTGATTTATGGATCTTGTGTCTGATTAGTTCTTGTCAAACTCGGGAGTTACCGCCTGCGTTGCGAAGTCGGCTACGGTTACCTTTACGATAACATTGTAATCGGTAACAACTACGGGGCCTGCCGTAACGTTAAACGGAGATAACAAGACATTAGTCGTGTATATCTTGCCCGGCGCGTATGAAATATTGGTGGTAGTGTCTCCTTCAAACAGATCGATAACGTTTACGTATGCTATATTATCTTCAGTTACGGGGAACATGAACTGAGAAGCCACGCTCAACGCCGGGTCATCACTGTTCAAGTTGATGGGATCGCCTATTTTATCTCCACTTGCGTTTGAGTTATAAACCGTTATGCTGCTGTTGTATGCTGAAGGATCTTCAAAATGCAGCAGGAAGTGCCAATGTGGCTCTTTTGCACCGTCCAAAGTGCCGACTGCAGGGTTCTCTCCATCTACATCGAACGGTACAAAGAAATGGAACGGTACGCACTGGCCGGGATCCTGATCTACTTTGGCATTGTAATCCGCAGGCAGAACAGAAGCATATCCGTTGTCGTATCCGTTGTATGTAAGTACAGGCTTCAGGGCATCCCAGCCAGTGGCAGGTTGTGCTGGCGTTGCCCACTCACCATCAACAATTGCATTCATTGCTGTAGGCGTAGCGAAGAATGTATTAGCATTCACGGGTGTAGCAGCAAAGATCGACTCGGCGCTGTATACGTTGCTCTGGTAGATACCGCAAACCTCGGCTTTCCATCCGCTCCACTTTACCAAATAATATTTTTCACCAACCTTTACAAGTTTTTCTCCATCAGGGTCGGTCTCAATTTTGCCCCACTCTATACGCGAGATAAGAGGGCGTATGGTAATATCGGCATTGTATGTCTGATCTCCTTCATTCCATTGTGCATTATTGTATGTAGGAATATCGTCGTTTACATCCGGAGTAAGCGGTGTGATATCGAGATCGCATCCGGCAAATACCATCTGATTCTGATCCATAGACGGGGCTTGCTGTGCCAACGTCACAGAAAAAGTATTCATATTATCGCCCTTTTCAGGCAAGGTTATGCCATTGGCATTTGCCACGATATATACGGCCGTTACATTCTCGAGACCGACAAAGCGCAGGCCGGTGGTTCCCGTGATATTGGTCAGATCTCCATCTTTCAAATCGTATCTGTATTGCACTACGCCGTTTGCATTGGTGAAGAATACATTCATCAATTTAATAGATGTACCATCCTCTACGTACGGAGCATCCGGCGTAAGAGCTGCGCGGGTGGTCGGCAGGTTTACCTTGAGCACAATCTGCTTCGAGCCGTCGGCCGATTGGTTCGCGGCGTCGTCCTTCGAGCATGCGACCATGCCGATGCATGCCGCAGCCATTAGTAATAGTTTGAATTTCATAGTTTTTTTAATTAAGAGTTTGTGTCGTTTAATTAGTTTCTTATTTACCGTGCGGGCTGTCGCCGCATCGGGTGATTGAGGGTTTAGTGTGAATTGTGTGTATGGTATATTTTTAAGGGTTAATATTTATATTCCATTCTTACTCCAAGCTCTTTTCCAACTCGGCAATATTGTGCTTAGCCTCGGCCGAGCCCAACTTGGCAGCTTCCGACCACGTGCGGCGGGCGCTGTCCGCATCGCCTCCACGGGCATAGGCCAAACCTCGGGCATTGAGTACACGTGCATCGTTCGGGGCCTTTTCAAGCAGCGACAGAGCACCGTCGTAATCACCCGCTTCGATAAGTCTTGCGGCAGCATTCACCGCAGCGGCGACCTGCGTGGGGTAGGTGCGGGCTGCAACCTCAAGCACATGGTTATACTCCGCCGAGCCCTTCTCGTAGAGACCGGCTACACGGTACATCTCGCTCAGAGAGAGCTTCTTGGGATCGCTGTCAAGCAATGCGCGTGCCTCTGCCACGTCAAAGTTGCGAACGTTGTAGATTATGCGGTAATCGTTGCGACGCAGACTCGGGTACATCTCGTTCATAAGACGCTGGTAAATGGTCGGCGGAATAAGGCGCTTGAGCGCGGCATCCTTCTCGTCGAGTGACATCGTCTGGTCGTCAATGATGGCCAGCACCTTATCCTGATTGAGCAACTTGGGCGTCTCTACGACTCGCTTGCGGAGATTGATCCAGTCCTCGCCGCGTCCCGTTGCCGTGATCTTGGCGCGATCGACATCAGTGTTGGCGGCCATATAGTCGGCCAGCGATGCGGCGCGACGCTCCGACAGCGCAAGGTTATAGGCCTCCGGTGCCTCGGGCGATGCCCATCCGTCGATGGTGATCGACGTTATGGTCAGATCGCTGTCGTCGTCAACACGCTCGATCGACTCCACGATCGAGGCCAGCTCCGATGCGTTATTCTTGTAGTCGGTAAGTATGTCATGCTTGTCGACCTTGAAGTTGACGTATGCCGAGAGCGATTCCTCACGCGTCTTGACTGGCTCGGGATCCGGCTCGACAAATGCCAACAGGTATTGCGGCTCGTATGGCGTATGGAGAATTACGGCCAGAGGCGATGTGCCCAGAGCAAGGGGCGTATCGTCACATCCGCAACTCTCCTCGCGTATTCCGATCTCGGCGTCACGCATCCACTTCTCGCTGGCGACAGTGGCCGAATAGGGTATGAGCTGTTCTCCCGCAAGACGCTGCGAACGCCGTGCCGTACGGTCGGCGTAGGCGGCATTCTCCGATATGGTCTGTTCGTCGCGACGCAGGAAATGTATATAGGCGCGGCGGCCCATTATCTCGATGGCCGGCAGCTCGACACGGTGTCCGTTGCCCTCTATTACAGGAGTGAGGATGAGGGTCTCGTCACCGCCTACCTCAAGCGTTGTAACATCGAGCGTCATGTTTACGGTGACGGTCTTGCCGTCATCGTTGACGTCAAGGTCGCGTATTTCAGCCTCTCCGTCCATTATCTGCTGCGCCGTCACGGGCAGCGCTGCGGCCGCCGCAAGCAGCATTGTTGACACTATGCGTATGATATTCTTCATGATCGTTTGCATTTTCAGAACAGATATACAAGATTTATCGCCGCCTTGGTGGGGCCGAAATAGTTGTGGTGGCCGCTGCCGACCTTCGATCCGCATCGCGGACACATATACTTGTCATAACGCGTATATGCGTACCCGACGCCGATCTCGGCCTCGAGATTCCAATGTTTGCCGAGCATCCACGCATAACCGTATGCTATGCCGGCACCGGCGAACCAACCCTCGTAACGGTAATCCTTCAGATTCGAGAATTTGGTGCCGAGAAAGTCCGGTATGCCGCCTACATTACCGACGTTGTACTCGCCGCCCCAGAGGTGCGCAGCGAGGAAGTGACCGCCGAATCGCTTGCAGGTCCAGTAACGCACTTCGGGCTGCACGAACCAATGTTTCCACTTCTTGTTATCGGAGAAAGTCCACGGGTTGTAGTTGCCCGAGAGATCGAACGTCCACTTCTCCGCCAGTCCGAACTCCACGCCGAGGTTCATGCTCGTTGTGGCGTCGTAGAGGAGATTGCTCTTTACGGCCCACTTTTGCGCTTGTACGGCGCCCGTGAAACCCGACGCTCCGAGGACAAACAGCAATACCAGATATTTTTTCATTCCCAAAAAAATATATTGTAAGATTGTAAAAATAAAACAAGACGAAAACCGATTTGGGGTTGCAGTCTATTGCAAATATAATTAAAAAATCCCCCCCCCCCCCAAAATATTTTCAAACAAAACGCGTAATAATAGCGAATTTTTTTATTCTCAAAATTCTCGGAACGAGCTGACGATTCAAAATAGTGTATGTGTAGCAAGAACATTTCGACATTATCCGAAAGTCTGATTAAATGAGGCCAAACGGATCAATACGACAATTTGCCTGCATGTTGCAAACCGGACATCCGGAGCATCAGTCTGACAAGATAAGTTATGGGCGCAGTTTAGAATGTTATGTATTGATAATAAGATATATATGCTTTTAAAACATAAACTGTGCACAATTTTTACCGCCGATATATATGTCCGATTTATTCGTTTTAAATTCTCTCTCAAAACACATATTCTTATGGGTGATAGGAAAAAAAGGCATATATTGAGCTGTTTATTACCCACACTTAGCGCCGCAAAATTGTAAAATCTCTGTCAAATCAACATGAGCGGAACTTTTTAAAAATATCATTAATCTTTTTTTGTGTGATAAATTGAAAACTGTGATTCCTCGATGCCCGATACAAGCATTCTGAAGGGGGTATGTATTAGACAAATATGGCATATATCGCGCGTTCGATAGCTTTTAACGGAAGAGGAAACTATTTTCAAAAAATATAAATATATATGCATGGCGCATTACTGCGCTGCCGGATTTGTTAAAGATCGCAATCGACAAGGAAAAGGGCAGCAGATGCGAAATGGAGTTTTGGGTTATTACGTACATTGTGTGGTGCCATAATGGCCAACGAATATTGTTCGGCAAAGGATTAAATTCAGATTTTCGACCAGTTACGTTATTTTGTCCACAGGTCCATTTAATTTTGTTATGCGGCTCACGTTTGCGATGCCTTCTCACCAAAAATACGACAAATAGACGATGGAATGAGCAGAATATGTTTTTTTGGAATGCAAAATTTAGATAAATTTGTAAAGGCAAATTGATGCGTTTTGCATGACGCTTCGACGTACGGCTTCGGCTCATCGGGGCAAGCACACGTACGCATGTTTGCCACTTGGAAAATAGCGGCGCGGGGCGACGACCCCGCAGAACGGATTTACGTACCTTGCTCTCAGGAATGGCATTGCGCTTTTACCAGATGCAATATATTATATAGTTGCCATGGTAGTTGCGCACAGGGGGCATTTGGTGCGGTATTCGTATGTATAAGGACGTAACAGATGGGAATTAATACCGAAATACTCATAGTCTTCGCCGGACTCTGTGCCATGATGTGGCTTCTGGTGGCGGATCGCATGCGCCCGGGATTCGCAATGTTCTCGGTAGTGGTGCTGTTCATGTGTGCAGGCATCTTATCGCCAAAGGAGGTATTGGCAGGCTTCTCCAACAAGGGTATGATCACCGTGGCGCTGCTCTTTCTCGTGAGCGAAGGCGTACGCCGCAGCGACGCTCTCGGGCATCTTGTCAAGCGCATGCTGCCAAAAAGATCAGGCGTATCGGTACGCAACGGTTACCTGCACATATTGCCCGTTATAACATCCGTATCGGCATTTCTGAACAACACACCAGTGGTTGTGGTATTCATACCTATTATAAAACAGTGGGCGCGCAAGGCACGGCTGCCGCTGCGCAAGTTTCTCATACCGTTGTCGTATGCCGCGATTCTGGGCGGCATGTGTACGCTCATAGGCACATCGACCAATCTGGTGGTTCACGGCATGATGCTCGATGCCGGATACGACGGATTCACCATGTTCGAATTGGGTAAGGTCGGGGTATTCATCGCCTTCTTCGGTGTATTGTACATGATACTCTTCGCGGCAAAGAAACTGCCCGACGATCCGGCCGAGAGCCCTGTGCGAAGCGATGTGACGGAAGAGGTAGACTCTAATATCGTCGAGGCGGTAATCGGAAGCCGCTTCCCGGGAATCAACCGTCTCTGTTCGGAGTTTGATTTCTCGAAACACTACGGTGCCGAGATACGCGAGATGCGTCGCGGCGGTGTCGTCCTTGCGGATCCCGAAGCGCAGATCTTCCGCGAGGGCGATACGTTGATTCTCGAGACCGACGGCTCGTTTATCGCCACGTGGGGCGACTCGAGCGTCTTTCTGATGCTCAGCAACGGCCGCTACCACGAACCCGTCAGCCGCGGCTGGCGCAAGTGGCTGGCCATAGCGTTGCTGACTGTGATGATCGTGGGCGCAACGTTCGGTTCGCTGCCTGCCGTACAACAGCTTTGGCCCGGCATTCGGCTCGACATGTTCTTCTGGGTGTGTGTCGTCACGGTGCTTATGGGCTGTTTCGGCATCTTCCCCGCAAAACGCTACACGAAGTTCATCTCGTGGGACATACTTATCACGATCGCCTGCGCACTGGCCATAAGCCGCGCGATGGTGAATTCGGGACTCGCGGACTTCATCGCCGCACACGTGATAGACTTCGCCAACGGCGTATCGCCATGGACGGTACTCGTTGTGCTCTACATCACGACGAACATCATAACCGAACTTATAACGAACAACGCCGCCGCGGCCTTCGCCTTCCCGATAGCCATGTCGGCAGCACAGCAGCTGGGGGTCGATCCGATGCCATTCTTCGTGGCGATATGTATCGCCTCGTCGGCAAGTTTCTCGTCGCCGATAGGTTATCAGACCAACCTTATAGTGCAGGGTATAGGCAATTACCGCTTCAAGGATTTCGTGCGCGTCGGGCTGCCGCTCAACATCATCACCTTCGTGCTGTCGATCGTGCTGATACCGTTGTTCTGGGATTTTTGACATAATAGTGCGAACATGGAAACAAAATCGATATATCCCATCTTCGAGCGTATGGAGCCGCGCAGCGCCAAGGAGCGCCTGCTCTCTCAGCGCGGCGTGACGCTGTGGTTCACGGGCCTTTCAGGCTCGGGAAAGAGCACCATAGCCATAGCCCTCGAACGATACCTCTCCTCGCGCGGTCATCTGTGCCGCATACTCGACGGCGACAACATCCGCTGCGGCATAAACTCCGATCTGGGCTTTTCGGAGAGCGACCGCCGCGAGAATATCCGCCGCATAGCCGAAGTGTGCAAGCTATTCACCTCGACGGGCGTAATAACATTGGCGGCATTCGTGTCGCCTACGCGCGATCTGCGCCGCATGGCCGCAGAGATTATCGGCCGCGACGACTTTGTCGAGATATATGTTTCGACACCGATCGAGGAGTGCGAACGGCGCGATGTCAAGGGCCTGTACGCCAAGGCACGGCGTGGCGAGATTGCCGATTTTACGGGCATCTCGGCCCCCTTTGAGGCTCCCGATGCGGCCGATATCGTGATCGACACGTCGCATACCGGTGTCGACGAGTGCGTGCGGCAAATAATGGGACGTCTGGCGCCGCGCATCGTCCCGGCCGCGGACATGAATTGAATCATCACAAAAGTAACAGTATGGAAGAATATAAGTTGAGCCATCTGAAGGCCCTTGAGGCCGAATCGATACATATCATCCGCGAGGTTGCGGCCGAGTTCCGCAATCCCGTGATGCTCTATTCGATAGGCAAGGACTCTTCGGTTATGGTACGTCTGGCCGAGAAGGCCTTTTATCCGGGAAAGGTGCCTTTCCCGCTGATGCACATAGACTCCAAGTGGAAGTTCCGCGAGATGATAGAGTTCCGAGACCGTTATGCGCGCGAGCATGACTGGAATCTCATAGTCGAGTACAACAAGAAGGCATACGAGGAGGGCGTAGGGCCCTTCACGCACGGCAGCAAGGTGCATACCGACCTTATGAAGACGCAGGCGCTGCTCATGGCCTTGAAGAAATACGGTTTCGATGCCGCCTTCGGCGGTGCGCGCCGCGACGAGGAGAAGAGCCGAGCCAAGGAGCGTGTATTCTCGTTTCGCAACGAGTACCAGCAGTGGGATCCCAAGAACCAGCGTCCCGAGCTGTGGGACATATACAATACCCGCATAAACGACGGGGAGAGCATCCGCGTATTCCCGTTGAGCAACTGGACGGAGCTCGACGTGTGGCAATACATACGTCTGGAGAAGATACCCATCGTGCCGCTATATTTTGCCAAGGAGCGCCCCGTGGTAGAGTACAACGGCAACCTGATTATGGTCGACGATGACCGCATGCCCGAGGAGCTGCTGCGTACGGCCCGTATGCGCAAGGTGCGGTTCCGCACATTGGGATGCTACCCGCTGACGGGGGCCATCGAGAGCGAGGCCGACACCATTGAAAAGATCGTCGAGGAGATGATGACCACGACAAAGAGCGAGCGCACCACGCGTGTCATAGACTTCGATCAGGATGGCAGCATGGAACAGAAGAAACGCGAAGGTTATTTTTAACGTGTGACCAATTAAACGAAAAGAGAGATGGCATCCAATATAGAAGAATTTCTGGCGCAGGACGAACGCAAGGATCTGCTGCGCCTGCTGACGGCGGGCTCGGTCGACGACGGCAAATCGACGCTTATCGGGCGTCTGCTGTTCGACAGCAAACGCCTTTACGAGGATCAGCTGCAGGCACTCGAACGCGACAGCAAACGCTGCGGCAATGCGGGCGACCATATCGACTATGCACTGCTGTGCGACGGCCTGAAGGCCGAGCGCGAGCAGGGCATTACGATTGACGTGGCGTACCGTTATTTCTCGACAAACCGCCGCAAGTTCATCATAGCCGACACCCCCGGACACGAGCAGTACACGCGTAACATGATCACCGGAGGATCGACGGCCAATCTGGCCATAATCCTCGTCGATGCGCGTCAGGGTGTAGTTGTACAGACGCGGCGCCATACATTCCTTGTGTCGTTGCTGGGCATACGTCACGTGGTTCTGGCCGTAAACAAGATGGATCTTGTCGATTTCGACCGCGAGCGCTTCGAGGCTATAGCCTCGGAGTACAGGCACTTTGTCGAGTCGCTCGGCATATCAGATCTGCAGTGCATCCCCCTCTCGGCTCTCGACGGCGACAATGTCGTCAAGCACAGCGACCGCACACCGTGGTATCACGGCCCCGCGCTGCTGGAGTTCCTCGAGACCGTCTCGATCGATCAGGACATAAACATGACCGACTTCCGATTCCCCGTGCAGTACGTAATACGTCCCGATGCCGACTTCCGCGGTTACGGCGGCAAGGTCGCCTCGGGCGTGGTATCGCGCGGCGACGAAGTCAAGGCGCTGCCTTCGGGCAAGAGCTCACGCATAAAGCGTATCGTGACCTATGACGGTGATCTGGAAAAGGCATTCGCGCCGCAGTCGGTAACGATCGTGCTGGAGGACGAGATCGACCTCTCGCGTGGCGAGATGCTGGTGAAGGCGGGCGATGAGCCCAACGTGGGTCACAACTTCAAGGCGATGATGGTGTGGATGGATGTTGAGGTGATGGATCGCGGCAAGTCGTTCTTCCTCAAGCAGACGACTAACACCACCCGAGCGCATGTGCGACGCGTGGAGTACAAGGTCAATGTCAACACGATGGAGCGCAGCGCCGCGGAGGCCCTGTCGCTAAACGAGATCGGCCTTGTCGACATCTCGACTACAAGCCCGCTGATATATGATGCATATTCCGACAACCGTGCAACGGGAGCCTTCATACTTATCGACCCGATATCGAATTTCACCTCGGCCGTGGGTATGATAGTCGGTCCGGACGAGACGGCCGAAAGCCGTCATGACCTTCCGCGTACGCTTACGGTGAATCTCTCGCAGCTGGGTATCGGCGCCGAGCATTACGATGCCGTCGAGCGCGCATGCCGCTTCTTGCGTGAGCAGGGTGTGGATGTAGTATGTACCGATAAATAGCGTTTCATCATGGGCCTTTTCAACTTCGACAACCTGCCTGTCAACACCCTTGTCGGGGCCGACCGCAAAACCTTCGAACGTGCTACCCGGGGTAAGGTCATAGATGCCGAGTACCGCCGCAAGTTCGCCGTCACGCGCAGCGTACGCCGTATGCTCGACCCATTCTACGGCATCAACGAACGACGTTACGAGGCCATGAAGGATGAGATGTCGATGCAGCCTCCGGTATTCATACTCGGACATTGGCGCAGCGGCACCACATTCATGCACAACGTCTTCTCGTGCGACGACAGTTTCGGCTGCTGCTCTACGTATCAGACCGTATTCCCGCACCTGATGCTGTGGGGACGGCCATTCTTCAAACGCTGCATGTCGATCGTCATGCCCTCGGAGCGCCCGACCGATTCGATGGAACTCGGCGTCGACCTTCCGCAGGAGGAGGAGTTCGCCCTGAGCAACATGACCGCATGCTCGCACTACCATTTCTGGATGTTTCCGCGCCACATGGCCGAATACCGAGACAAATATCTCACCTTCGAGACGGCCGCCGAGGACGAACGCGAAGAGTTCAAACGCGAGCTCGACAAGATGATCCGCATAGCGTTGCATACGTCGGGCCGCAGACGCTATCTGAGCAAGAATCCGCCGCATACGGCCCGTGTGAGGATGTTGCTTGAGATGTATCCCGACGCACGGTTCATCTATATCGTTCGCAATCCGTATGTCGTATTCGAGTCGACGCGCAACTTCTTCCGCAAGACCATCGCATCCGTCGGCCTGCAGAAGATCTCGGAGGCGGAGCTCGAGGCGCAGATCATAGAGAACTATCGGGCATTATATCGCTGCTACGAACGCGACAAGCAACTCATCCCGCAAGGACATCTTGCGGAGGTGCGATTCGAGGATTACGAGGCCTCGCCGCTGGAGCTCACCGAGCAGATATACCGCACCGTATCGCTTGGCGATTTCGACAGGGTGCGTGCAGACGTACAGCGGCATCTGGACAGTATAAAGGGGTTCCGCAAGAAACGCTACGAGTTCGACCGGCACACGATCCGTATCGTCGAGCAAAATTGGGGTGACGCCATACGACAGTGGGGTTACGAACGCTGATACGCTATGGAGTAATGATTCAAAAGCCTGCAACGCAATTGCAGGCTTTTCTGTTTTATTGGACTTAAAGTCAGAACGAGTATTTGACCATCGTGCAGACCCGCAGGTTGCCGACATTGCGCCGGGCGTGGCTGCGCCCGTCGATCGCGACGTCGCCATAACCCGCCACCGTGTAGTCGGTTTCGAGCGAGAGGGTCAGATTCTTAACCGTATAGGTCAACGATGGGCTTATTCGGTAGATGTAGTCTACATTCTTTGCGCCGCGCATCCAGAAGTCATCCGTCGAGATGAAATCGCGTGCCGCGCCGAGGTTCTGCATCAGGCCGCCCATGATGCCCACACGCAGGCGTGTGCCGTATGTGGCGTTAAGCCACGTAGTCACGGAACGTATCGGAGCGTAGTCGTATGATCCTGTTGTCGGGTCGTATGCCGTGGCGCCGAAGCCGCTCACCATGGTCAGATGCGCCGTATTTTCACCATAAATCACCTTACCTTTGATGTTGAACTTCCCGTAGCGGTAGTCGGCGAATGCCTCGGCCGAGATGCCCGTTGCGTGGTCGTCGGCACGTACGGCCACCTCCTGCATCGAAACAGTGCCGTCGCTTTCGGTCACTTCACGCTGAATCATCGAATAACGTCGCGGCATTATGCTCAGCAGATCAGCCCCGACGCCAGCCGTGAGATGGCGTCCGACACGCCTTATGCCGACATATAGTTCGGGGTAACCGCTCCAGCGGGAATAGTGGTAGGTTATGCCGTCGGGACCCGTCGAGGCATTGGGAAATTGATAGATGGCGGCGGCCGTCAGAAGCCATTGGCTGCCGAGACCGGCCTCGACATTGAGCTGCGGCGAGCGGTTGAAAGGGGCAAAAGGCGCTCCCGTGGCCAACCCCGAAACCGAGGGCATGACGAGTATCGACATCGGATGCCATGTCTGGCCGCACATGACACTTACGCGTTGCCACTCGAGACGGACATAGGCCTGACGTATGCGCAGCATGGTGTTGTTGGCGCCGAAACCGCAGAAGTCGGCCTCGATCTTTGCCGACGAGGCGGCATTCCATATCCGCGGGCCCGCGACGTCGAGTCCCACGCGCGAGGTGAACGACACGAACGTAAATTCATGCACCGCATTGAGGTCCTCCGTACCATCCCCGTTCAACGCCTCATCCATGGGCATGATGTTGAACATCTCGCCGAGGGTCGAGTAGCAGCGGCGTGAGTCGTAGCACATGTAGTTGCGGACAAATCCGTACAGCTGAAGCCGCGGCCGGTGCTGCTCTTCGACAGAGGATGAAGTCAAAGACGCGATACGCGTCGTGTCGGCATCGGACGCGGCCGCAACGTTCAGGCTCATGCACATCAGCAGGGCGATAGATAACGGGATTCTCATCGGAAGGTGTGATTTCTTTTTTTACAAAAGTATGAAAAATCAACCGAATAATCGTATGGCCGCGCCGTCTTGCAGAGGCGGCATTTGAATTATGACGGATAATTTGTATTTTTGCCGTAGGATAGTTCGAAATCTGGATTCATGAAAAAATACTTATCTATATTGCTTGTCGCCGTATTATGCGGCGTCATATTCACCATGTTCCGTCGCGGTGGCGACGCACCGCTGAAACCCGAGATCGAAGATAATAGTTATCGCCTGAACGATTCGTTGTACAATGCGCTTTCGGATCTCCGCTCTACGGAGAAGATGGAGCAGTACATACGCAACTGGATGGCCCGGAACTCCATCCGCGGCGCCTCGCTCGCGGTAATGAAAAACGAACATCTGGTCTACTGCAAAGGGTTCGGCTGGGCCGATGAAGAGCGTAATATTCCGGCCGAGGTGGGGGATATATACCGCATAGCCTCGGCATCGAAGCTCATCACCGCCGTCGGCATAATGAAGATGTGCGACGAGGGCCTGCTTACGCTCAACTCCAAGGTTTTCGGTCCCGAAGGCATACTTAACGATCCGCAGTTCTCGGATATAAAGGACAAGCGCGCCGAGCAGATAACCGTCCGCCAGCTGTTGAACCACACGGCGGGCTTCAGCCGTCGTCTGGGCGACCCGATGTTCCGCACCACCGACATCATGCGGTGGGAGGAGATGGACCATACGCCCTCGGCCGATGAACTCATAGCATTCCAGCTGCGGCAGAAACTGCGCGACAAGCCCGGCGGCGCACCCCAATACTCCAATATCGGATACCTCGTTCTGTCGCGCGTGATCGAGAAGGTGTCGGGCGTAAGCTACGAAGAATATATCCAGCGGCATGTGCTGTGGCCTGCCGGATGCTACGACATGCACATAGCCCGCAACTATTACGATGAGCGCTTCCCGCACGAGGTGAAGTATTACGGCAGCGATCCCAACGACGAGATAGAGTCGTTCGACGGCTCGGGCAAGATGAAGCCGCGCCAATACGGCGGCAACAATATCACAGGTCTTCAGGGTGCCGGTGCATGGGTATGTTCGGCCGTAGAGCTGCTGCGTCTGGTAGCTTCGATCGACGGCAAGGAGGGTGTCCCCGACATACTTTCGCCGCAGAGCGTTTCGGAGATGAAACGCATCGCACGCAAGGGAGACTATGCCCTCGGCTGGGCGCGCTACAACAGCAAGACCGGTTCGCTCATACGTACGGGCACGATGTCGGGCACATGTGCCTATATCGAGAACAAAGGCAATACGGCTTATGTATTCCTTACCAACACGAGCCACTATCGCGGCGCTTCGTTCACCAATTCCATAGGCCGCATGGTGAATACCGCCATGTCGAAGGTGAGCGAATGGCCGGCCGACCGCGACCTTTTTGTCTCGGTGCCCCACACCTCGCAGACGCAGCCATCCGACGCGGACGACATATCGTAATACAGTACAAAATCCACATAATAAAGGCGGCAACCGTTGCAGGATGCCGCCTTTATTGTTCAATTGTGTGTATTCCGTTCGTCAGTCTTCTATGATTACACGGAACCCGACGTTGTTGGCAGGTTGCCATGCGTAGTAGGAGTTACGGATGTATGCCGTGGCGTTCTTCGGGCGGCTGTTCCAAGCACCGCCGCGCACAACCTTCTCGTCACGCACCGCAGGCTCGCCCTTGTAGGGATAGGGTGCGTATGACGAACGCGTAAACTCGCACACGTTGCCGTGCATGTCGTAGAGACCCCATGCGTTGGGCTCATATTGCGCAACGTCGGCTATGGTCATCGTGCCGTCGTCGACGCTGTCCTCACGCGGCATGAAGGTGTAGTATTTGTAAACCCAGCTGTTCTCGGGAACGGGCTGGGGGTCGATGCCCGATACCGCCATACGGCGCAGCGAACGGTCGGCAAGGTTCTCCTTTCCGGCAAAGTCGCTGTTCAGATCCCCGTACCAGAAATCGCCGTCACTGCCGGCGCGGCATGCCCACTCCCATTGCGCTTCCGTCGGCAGGGCGGCCTTAACACCGCACTGTTCGCTCATCATGCAGCAGAACTCCGACGCCTGATTCCAGCTTATGCGCGTGACGGGCTGCGACGGGCGGTTTGCCGGGTATCCCGGGCCGACATGGTCTTTCCAGAACTGCGCCGTATAGCGGCTGTCATGTTCGGGGAAGAAGACATTGTACTGTTCGTTTGTCACCTCCGTCTCCGACATCCAGAACGGACGCTGAATCTTAACCTTCGCCTCGGGGGCATTGCCCTTGCCGCGGCGGTTGTTGCCCATGACGAACTCGCCGGCAGGAATCCTTACGAAGGTCATCTTGACGTTGGGCGCAATCTCCACGACGCGGCGCGCGTCACCGTATTTCGCGGCCAGAGCCTCGGCCGTCGCCGCATCGAACGGGAAGTTGCGGCTTGTGACATCCTTGTACTCGGGCTTTGCCATGCGCTGCCGCTCCGCCGGAGCCTTCGGATGAGCCTTCAGATATTCGGCATAGTCGGCGATCTCGCGCTTCCAGTCTACACCCGCGCCGTCGGCATATTTGTTTGCCAACTCGATACGGCGGTCATACTGGTTGGTGGGGCAGTAGCTGACGCTGTTATAGACAAACTGCCCGTGGCATGGAGCATTGAAATCTATCCAGTTGTATATCGTGCGCCACTCGTCATCATCCAACTCTACACCGTGGTGTCCGCCCTTGAGTATGCGCACCAACTCGCTCGTCGAGGCGTGGTACTCGTAGGGCTTCATGACATATATGTCGGCCTCGGGACCCTGACGGTTTACGTAGGGGTGCAGATTGAGATAACTCTGCGACAGGTCGAGGCGTCCCGACTCGGCGCGGCGGCTCGGAGCGTCCGCAACCTTGATGCCGCCCGTAAAATCTGGTTCCGCGCCGTCCGAGTTATGGCATGCGACACAATGGCGGTCGAGGATCGGCTGCACCTCCAGATCGAACGTGAATGGACGTACGCCGCCCTCGGGTGTCTGCAACCGTGACGGCTCCTTCGTGGATGCGGCAACACGCTTAGGCATGGGCACCGAGTTCTGATCCTCGTGGCACCCTACGCACGACACCACCTCGCCCGGCATTCCCGTAACCCAGCTGCGCATCCACTGTATGGCGCGGCCCTCTTCGTCAAGAGGCTGGAACGATACGGGCGTATTGGCCGGAATCTTGAATATGGCCGAGCCGTCGGGCTCGACATCCACCTCGCCCAGATTGCGCTTTATGTCCCAACCGCTCTGAATGCCTTGGGCTATGTGGTCAGACTCGGAATTTACATAGGTGTATTCGTATGCGAATACGCGCAGTTTCTTCACCGTGCCGACAGGTACTCCCGGCAGGCCCTCCCCTTCGTATATGTCCTGAATGAATACCGTAGCCTCCTTGTCGCCCGGCTTTATGCGGTCAGGTATTACGGGAGGTACGGGGCGCTTGGCCACGATGATGGGGTTGATAAGTCCCTCACCCTCGAACTCGGCTACGAGTGTCATGTTGTCGTACACGTCCACGAGATATATTCCCCACAGAGATTTGGGCGTCAGCTTGGCCGTGACAAGAAAATATTTGTCATTCACGGGGTAGGGCTTGATAAACTGTGGCCATACGCCGTTTACGAGTTCATCCTTTATGACGGGCACGATCTCGCGCTTGCTGAAGGGCAGCTCCTGAACCATGCCGCGTGTCTCCTTGCGTCCGAGTGCCGGATTGAAGAGTATGAGGCGGCCCGAGCGGGCGATACCGTGGTGTCCCGATATGATACCGATGAAAGTATTGTTGCCGCCGGGCAGGGGCTGAACGTCGAATATGCTGTTGGGGAACCATCCGCCGCTGCCGTAGAGAGCCTTGGTCTCGGTACCGTCGGGGTTGGCATGCATGACGAAACGCGAGTAGTAGTGTGTAAGGTCGGTATATTCCCATCTCACATACATAAGACGTCCGTTGTTCATTACCCTCGGGTGCCAGTTGGCATCCTGATCGAAAGTCATGCGGCGCAACTCTCCCGTCGTGGGCTCGTAGGCGATCATGTTACCGACCTGATCCGTTCCGTTTACACACGGCACGCCCTGATATCCGATGTTGCTCATGGCGATGATGCGGCCGCTCGGCATGTAGGCGCCGTCGAAGAACTCCAGATCGGGCTCGTCGACCTCGATGGCCTTATGCAGCCCCGTGCCGTCACGGCGCACCTCATAGACACTCCAGCGATTGTTCTGGTCGGCTGCGGTAAAGAGGATGCGTTCGCCGTCCCAGTTCAGCAGAAGATCCGTCACCGACGTACTGTTTGCCGGTTTGTATACCGTCCGCACATCCACGTCGCCGCGCAGGTTCGACAGCTCGGCAATCTCGGCATCGAAGCCGCTGCGTGCCGCCGACGACTGGTTCGACCAGTTGTTGGCCTGCGTACCGAGAGACGGCGCCCACGCTTCGCGGGCATAGTCACCCAAACGGTAACGGCCGACCAGCACTTTGGCATCGTCAAGCAGCGGATTCGACAACAGGATCTCCCGTTTGAGCGCTACGATACGCTCTATGGCATCGTCATCCTGTGGTCTGACATCGGTAAAAAGGCTCTCCAGTTCACGCAGCTTGGCGCCGTAGCGGGCTGCATCGTAGTCGGGATCGGCACAGAAATCGTCATAGGCGGCCTTGACCGATTCGATATTCAGATACTCCATCTCGGCATCGAGTCTCATGCGCTCGGCCTTCTCGGGTGTAATCTGCCCCCATGCCGCCGTGACAAACAGCAGGCACGGAAGAAGCAACGTAGATTTAGGTTTCATCGCGGTATGGTGTTTTCAGGTGGTTGCAATGGTTTATATAAAGTCATGCATAAGCATGTATTATAGCGAGTTGACATATTCGGCCAAAGCCTCGGCCTCCTTGCGCGTAATCTTGCCGTTGATGCCGTGGCGGTAGACATAAAAAACCTCCTCCATCGTCGCGGCGCGACCGTCGAAAAGATATGGCGCCGTTCGCCACACCTCGACAAGCGTCGGCGTATCCCATCCGTCTTCAAACTCTATGTCGTCGCCTATGCGGTGCATCTTCATGTCGGTATAATAAGGGCCGGAGTGGCAGTTGGCGCAACCGAAACGTTCGTAAAGTTTCTTCCCCTGCTCGGCCTTGGCCGAAAGGTGACCGTCTACAAGATACGGGCTCGGCAGCGGCTCGAGCGACGTGAGATATTCGTCCACGCAGCGGGCCACGTCCTCTGGAATATCGCAGAACTGTATGTATTTGTATCCTGCGCGCACGGCTATACCGGCCGAGTCGCGTATGCCCGATATCATACATTTGGGCGTGCGGTGGCTTAGCAGCAGGCTCTTGCAGTTCTTCGGATTGCCTATGCCGTCGTTCATCAAATCCCAGTTCATGCCGTCCATGCGCCCTTCGTTTGGGTGGCACCCGTTGCATGACTGCCAGTTCTGATAACATAAGCCCGCATCATTGAATGCCCGCTCGCCAATATCCACGGCAGTCTCCATACGGTCGGGATTGTATGCCACGACCTGTGTAAGATCTTGTGCCACGTCAATTACGTTGAGCGTATCCGAGAAGTAGGTCGGGACATACAGTTTTCCGTCCTTGAGGCATATAGCCCGCGGACCGTTGCCCTCAATAGCCTTACGATGCCGTATGTCCTGAATGAAATACATGTCGTAATCCAACTCGTCGGGCGCTGCATAATTCTCCAGCTTGGCAATAAGCGACTTATAATCCACGATGCTTACATCGTGCGTTCCCGACTGCGACGTAACCAGATATCTGCCGTCGCATGCTACATCCCAGATGCCTCCCGCGCCGCGGTCAGGCTCATCCATTACGACCGATCCGACAAGCGTCTGCGTCGAAGCGTCTATAACGCTGACAGCGTTTGTGTTCATCCATCCCTGCTGAAGCTGTGATGTAGGTATTTCGTAGCGTCCGAGATTGTGCGATACAAATACATATCGGCCGTCTGGCGAGCATACGATCCCATGCAAGGCATTGCTTCCATTAGTAAGGCCTATATCTTTTATCTTCTTGAATTTATCGCAGTCGACAACCGACACCGATGCTGCTACGTAATCGGCGTCAGCGCGCTGCGTCGGAAGAAAGTTGGCAACGTAGAGATAATGCCCGTCGGGAGACAGTGTTGCTGCGCACGGCTCACGCAACATTGCAATCGAAGCTTTTACTTCACCTGTTGCGGCAGATACGGCACTTAATGTTCCTTTATATCTGTTACATACATATACCGTATTACCATCTGCACTCACCACGGGCGAGCAGGCACCCATGGCTGTCGGGACTGTGTACGCGACGGAGTAGTCGTCAAGCGACAGTTTCGACAGATATCCCTCGCCGTCGCTGCTCGTAACGTATGCCCACTTTTCATTCACGGCAATACCCGTCGGAGGCACATCGAACGCAATGCGTTCAAGCAGCCCGCCATCACCATCATATACGGTAACGTCACGTGATCCCTTGTTTGTAAACAGGATACGTCCGTCGTCGGTGACGGCGACATCGGTCGTATACATCGGGCGCGCGCCCGACGTGCGCATGGCCGTGCATATAAATGCTGCAGCCGAGGCAATCAAGGGGATGAAGAGCAGGAACCTTTTCATGGCGTGGTATCTCTAAAGTCAATTCATATATCCGAGTTTGTGCGATATCTCATCGGCGCAGCGTTTTATGGCCTCGCCGTGCGAGGGGATAACATCGTCGCCGATACGTCCCTCCGGGCCCGTTATCCACACCGCAGCCACAGACTTCCCGTAGCGGTTGAATATGGGTGCGCCGATACATCTGACGCCGGCAATCTCCTCGCCGCGGTCCAGCGCATATCCCGTGCGCCGCACCTCGTCAAGCGCGGCAAGGAAATCCGCTTCGCACGAGATCGTATTCTCGTTGTGGCGCGTATATCTGATCTTGTCCAGCAACAGGCGCAGTTCATCCGCCTCCATGTGTGCCGCGATGGCCTTGCCCGGAGCCGATGCATGCAACTCGACATTCATGCCGGGCTTGACGGTGAAGCAGAAGTGGTGCAGGCCGATTATCTGGTCGAGTATTACGACCTGATTCTCGGTAAGCGTGCCTATGACAACCGTCTCGAGAAGCGTGTCGCGCAATCGCCTCATGGAGTCATACGCATATTCGAGCAGCGAGGGGCTTCCGATCGACGAAATGGCCATGTCGAAGATCTTGTGCGTCATCGAGAAACGAGCCGTGCGGTCGTCACGACGCAGATACCCGAGTTCGGCCAGCGAGCACAGAATGCGGTACAGCGACGTCTTCGGAGCGTTGAGTATAGAGGTCAATTCGGTCAGTGTCAGCCCCTGAGGATTGCGCGATATCTCCTCCAAAAGCGCCATGCCCTTGGCAAGAATGGGTATGTTGTATCGGTTTTTGTCGGTCAGCATGGTTGGGTTTCGTATTTTGAATTGTGTTTCAAATGCGAAACTGTTACAAATATATCATTTTTATTCCGAAAAATCAAATAATAATCATCCAAGTCGTCATTCGATATGCCGCATCTTGCCTTCGACATCGAAAGCAGCCTACAGTTTCACGTATGAGTTTGTTACTTTTTGGCTTCAAAATTTGAAAAAACATCACAATAATAGATAAAACAATAAAAATTGTTCGTAAAATTTGGACGGGAGGCTAAAAAGTTCTATATTTGAATGCTATAACCCTAACCATTGCCCTATGAATAAAATCATACACATTTTCTCGCTGGGACTAATCTCTGTGTCCATGCTCATGAATACATCTTGCGGCAAGAGTATCCCGGCAGAACAGACTATCGACATTGTTCCTCAACCGGCCGCAGTAACCGCCGTGGACGGGACATTCACTCTGAAGGCGTCAACCCCCGTTGTACTGACATTCGGCGACGAGCGCATGGCTTGGGCCGCGAACTTCTGGAGCGGCGTCACGAACGACGTTTTCGGCCGTGAAGCCGAGATTATCAATGCCGTAAATCCTATAAAACATGCCATAAACGTTATACAGGACGAGTCTCTTGCCGATGAAGAGTATCGCTTGAATGTCGATGCTTCGGGTATAGAGATCGCAGCCAAAGAGCCCGCCGGCGTCTTCTACGCATTCCAGACCCTGCGTCAGATGCTGCCCGTGGCCGCCTTCACCGAGCAGGGTGCACGTGTCGGGATTCCCGCCTGCCAGATAAGCGACAAACCCTATTTCGCATATCGCGGCTTTATGTTCGACATGGGGCGCCACATCTTCACTGTCGACGAGGTCAAGGATATGCTCGACATTCTGGCCATGCACAAGATCAACAAGTTCCACTGGCATCTTACCGAGGATCAGGGTTGGCGTATCGAAATAAAGAAGTATCCGCGGCTGACGGAGGTGGGAAGCATACGCAAATCGTCTCCCACGGGCCGCAACAAGGGACAGGATGGCAAGCCCTACGGCGGATTCTTCACTCAGGACGAAGTGCGCGACGTGGTTAAATACGCCACCGAACGGTTCATCACGGTGATTCCCGAGATCGAGATCCCGGGCCACTCGGTAGCGGCTCTGGCTGCATATCCCGAACTCGGATGCACGGGCGAACAGTACGAGGTGGCCACGTGGTGGGGTGTCGACGAGCGCGTAATATGCCCCGGCAAGGAGTCGTCGTTCACATTCTGGGAGGATGTGCTGACGGAAGTGATGGAGCTATTCCCCTCGGAATATATCCACATCGGCGGCGACGAGTGCCCCAAGACCTTCTGGAAAAAGTGCCCCGCATGCCAGAAACGTATCCGCGAGGAGGGCTTGAAGAATGAGGCCGAACTTCAGGCATACGTCACCAAGCGAATCGAGAAGTTTCTCAACGACCACGGCCGCAAGATCATAGGTTGGGACGAGATCCTCGAGGGCGGTGTTACCAAGAGCGCCACGGTCATGGCATGGCGCGGCCCGGGTTACGGCATCGAGGCCGCACGTCTGGGAAACCATGTCATCATGTCTCCCAACTCGAACTGCTACCTCGATTATTATCAGACGCGCGACGTCGACAACGAGCCTCTGGCCATAGGCGGTTATCTGCCGCTCGAAACCTCATACGCACTCGACCCGTACAACCAGCTTAATGACGAGCAGCGTAAATACATTCTCGGCGTACAGGGCAACCTGTGGACCGAATATATCGACAACTACCCGTATGCGCAATACATGGCACTGCCGCGCCTGAGCGCCATAGCCGAGGTGGGATGGAGCTACGACCGCAAGGACTATGCGTCGTTCATGCAGCGCATGCGCCACCTCACGCAGCTCTTCGACTACTACGGATACAACTACTGCAAACGCGAATTTGCCGATGGCGGCGACGGTAACGGCGAGAACAAGCAAGCGGACTAAACCAAATAAACTTTACCAATCATGAGAATCAAACATTTGTTTGTCGGATGCGCACTTATGGCTGGTGCCATACTGACGGGATGCTGCGGGGCATCCAATCCCATTGAGGGAGAAAACTATTCTTTCAAGGACGGTATGATCGTCTTCGACGAACCGGCACGTGCCGCCGGTCAGGAGTCGATGCTCGGATTTGCAGCCGACCCCATACCGGTTGTACGTGTCGGCTTCATCGGTCTGGGCATGCGCGGCCCGGGTGCCGTGGAGCGTTTCACGCATCTGGAGGGCGTCGAGATCAAGGGACTTTGCGACCTTGAGCAGTCGAATGTCGACAAGTGCCAGAGAATCCTCGAGGGTGCAGGCTTCCCCAAGGCCGAGAGCTATGTAGGCGATGAGGCATACAAGCAACTTTGCGAGCGTGACGATGTAGACCTTATATATATTGCGACCGACTGGGTGAACCATGTGCCCATCGCAGTATATGCCATGGAGCACGGCAAGCACGTGGCTGTCGAGGTTCCCGCCGCCATGAGCGTGGCCGAGTGCTGGCAGCTGGTCGACACCTCGGAGCGTACGCGCCGCCACTGCATGATGCTCGAGAACTGTGTCTATGACTTCTTTGAGCTCACGAGCCTCAATATGGCCCAGCAGGGTCTCTTCGGCGAGATCGTACATGCCGAGGGCGCATATATACACAATCTGTCTGATTTCTGGGATTCGTATCACAACAACTGGCGTCTGGACTTCAACCAGAAGCACCGCGGCGATGTATATGCTACGCACGGCTTCGGCCCCTGCTGCCAAGCTCTGAACATTCACCGCGGCAACAAGCTCAACTACCTCGTATGCATGGATTCAAAGTCGGTGAACGGACTTGCCAAGGCTAAGGAGAAGATGGGTTCTACGGAGTTCGCAAACGGCGACCATACCGTAACTCTGGTAAAGACCGAGCAGGGTCAGACTATCGAGATCCAGCACAACGTCTACACGCCGCGTCCCTACAACCGACTCTATCAGCTGACCGGAACCAAGGGATTTGCCAACAAGTATCCTATCGAGGGCTTCACCTTCATGCCGGGACAGATCAGCGCCGACATTCTGCCCGAGGGTGCACAGATCGATCCTCACAGCTTCGTTTCGGATGACGTGCGTGCCGCCATTATGGAGGCCTACAAGCACCCCATCCACCGCGAAATAGAGGAGAAGGCCAAGCAGGTAGGCGGTCACGGCGGTATGGACTTCGTGATGGACTACCGTCTGGTATACTGTCTGCAGAACGGTCTGCCGCTCGATCAGGATGTATACGACGCTGCCGAGTGGTCGTGCATCGGCGAGCTGTCGGCAACCTCTGCCAAGCACAACAGTATGCCTGTTGCAGTGCCCGACTTCACCCGCGGCGACTGGAACAAACTGCAGGGCCTCAAATTTGCATATAAATAAAAATGCAGGAAAAATGCATTGCAGATGCATATATTTAAGAAATTTTATTATATTTGCATCGTAAAGCATAGTGATAATGTATCGTAATTCGCATAACTTCTGGTGGTGGCGCTCATTGGGAATATGAAACAATGACGTTCAGAGAGTATGCGACTTGCGGAACCGAAAAAAGCCATTGTTTCATTGAACAATGGCTTTTTTCGTAACACGGCCGACAACATTAACCTTACTCAATTCATATATGAAGACAAAGAAGATTCTACTATCCGAAAGCGAGATGCCGACAGCGTGGTACAATATCGTGGCCGACATGCCCAACAAACCGCTGCCGGCCCTCGACCCGCAGACCAAGAAACCGGTAACGGCCGAAGCTATGTGCCGCATATTCGGCGAGGAGCTCGTAAAGCAGGAGATGTCGACCGAACGTTACATCGAGATACCCGACCAAGTACAGGATCTCTATAAGATATGGCGTCCGACGCCCGTCGTCCGTGCCTATAACCTCGAGCGTATGCTCGACACGCCGGCAAAGATCTACTTCAAGAACGAGGGTACGTCGCCGGCCGGTTCACACAAGCCCAACACCGCAATCCCGCAGGCATACTACAATGCCAAGCAGGGTATAAAATACCTCTCGACGGAGACCGGAGGCGGACAGTGGGGCAGTGCCATGGCTCTGGCATGCCAGTATTTCAATATCGACCTGCGCATCTACATGGTCAAGGTAAGCTACTACCAGAAGCCCTATCGCAAGCTGTTGATGAATGCGTGGGGCGCCGACGTGATACCTTCGCCCAGTAATACGACAAAGGCCGGACGCGAGATTCTGGCACGTGATCCGGAGTGTTCGGGCAACTTGGGCATAGCCATATCGGAGGCTGTGGAGGTGGCGTTGGAGCATGGCGAGACGACGCGCTACTGTCTGGGCAGCGTCATGAACCATGTACTCATGCACCAGACCGTTATCGGCGAGGAGGCTTTGCGGCAGATGGCCATAGCGGGCGACGAGCCAGATATCGTTATCGGATGTTTCGGCGGCGGCTCCAACTTCGCCGGCATAGGCTTCCCGTTCCTGCGCCGCAATCTGTGCGAGGGCAAAAAGACGCGTATCATTGCTGTTGAGCCTGCATCGTGTCCGAAACTTACGCGCGGAGAGTTCCAATACGACTATGGCGACACGGCCGGCATGACGCCGCTGATGCCCATGTACACGTTGGGGCACAACTTCCAGCCAGCCGACATACACGCCGGCGGATTGCGTTATCACGGCGCCGGCTCGATCGTAAGCCAGCTGTACAAGGATGGTCTTATCGAAGCACAGTCGGTACCGCAGTTGGAGACCTTCTCGGCAGGTATGATGTTTGCCAAGAGCGAGGGTATCATCCCCGCACCCGAATCGACGCACGCCGTTGCCGTTGCCGTGCGCGAAGCTCTGAAGGCAAAGGAGGAGGGTACGCCCAAGACCATACTCTTCAACCTCTCGGGACACGGCCTTATAGACCTGTATGCCTATGAGCAGTATTTCGAGCACAACCTGACCGATTGCAACGTTCCCGATTCGGTTATTCGCAAGTCGCTCGACTCGCTCGAGAAGATTATCCACTAAACGGCAGGGAATCAATAGAAACGACAGCGGCAGGTATTCCAACGAGTACCTGCCGCCGTCGTATATAACAGTTCCAATAGGACAATGGTGTCTGTCGGTTGCGAATATCAATACGATCAGTCGTTCATACGGTATGCCGATGGCGTTTGTCCCGTGTGGTTCTTGAAATACTTGCCGAAAAAGGACTGGTTCGGGAAATTGAGCTTGTAGGCTATCTCCTGAATGCTCAGCGTCGAATATTTCAGCAGGTTCTTCGCCTCGAGTATGACGAAACTGTTGATCCAGTCGGTAGCCGTACGTCTGCTGGCCTTGCGGATGACCGTCGTCAGATATTTGGGCGTGAGGTTCAACTCGTCGGCATAGAACCCGACCGACCGCTCCTGCATGTAGTGGCGTGAGACAACCTGCATGAAACGCTCGAAATAACGCTCATGGCGATCGTGCGGAATGAGTTTCGGGGTCATCTCGCTGATGTCCGTATAGTGGTCTATGACGCGACATATACGGTAGATAAGAAGACGCAGTTCGGAACGTATGATCTCGCCCGTGAATATGTCGCTCAGATATGTCTCGGCACAGATGTCATGAATCGACCGCATGATGTCGTCCCACTCCTTGTCGTCGAGATAGAGCAGCTGGTTCTTGTCTACCTTGAGCAGCAATCCGGTCATCAACTTCAGATCGACGTTTATCTGCTGCATGAATGTGTCGGGCCACATGGCCACATATATCTCGGCATCCTCATCCGCCTCACCCTGTATGACTGCCGTCGGGCGATTCAGAAACATGGCATGCTCACGCAGCGTATAATGAGTCTGGTTCGAGGTCAGCGATATCGAACCCTTGGAACAGAGAATTATCAGCGAGGCATTCAGTCGTATCGGCACTCGAAAAAGTTTGCGACGCACATCCCTGTCAAGGCTTATCTTCGATGTGATGAGACAGCCCTCGTAACGAAAATCTTCTTTCCGCTGTTCGAAATTTTCAAGCAGCGTATCAAGTGAGAGATTCGTGATATCTTGTTCGCTCATAATCTTTGTATGCTTGTATTTTTACATACAAAGATACCGGATTAAGGATCTAAATATTGTATATAAAGTCCAAAATCGAACCTTTAGACCAATAGCTACGACACTCGGAATATGTTATTACGACACCATGGCTTCACTCGGGATATGCAGCAGATATTTGTTATAAGAATTGTTCTGAAATACGTATAAAAGCCTCGTCAGTGTACAAATATGCCCCGAAAGATGTTTTTTCAGTCACAAAAAATTCATAAATTTGTCTTATCGCATTTTCAATCTGACATTTAACAATAAATATCAAACTGTATTCATGCATATACAGACCATTAAGCGCAATTCGTATCCAGCCTCTTTGGCGGCAACCACCAAGAAGGCATTTGCCGCCGTTGCAATTATGTTGTCGATGCTGATGTCCCCACAAACGATGCGCGCCGCACCCCGGTACGGCGGCATGGCTGGCGCCTCGGAAAAAGCAGGGTATCGTACCATCGTGCGCGTAGACAGCGTCACGGTAAATGCGCCCGCAGGCACGGCGCCGCGCCTGCCATATCAAGTTATGGTCGAGTATTCTGACGGCAGCCGTGAGTTGCGGCAGGTACGGTGGCGCAACTCGTCCGAGGCGGCCGAACGCGAGCAGGCCGACATATCGATAAATCCCGTCGGATCGACATATACGGTCAAGGGCTTTATTCTTGGTGACAACACCACCCCTGACGGCTATCCGGTATATGCCGATGTGACGGTCGTGGATGGGGTCTATGATACCCCCTCACCCGAACCTTCGGCTCAGCCCCTGCCTCTGAACAAAGTCAAGGTGACGGGGGACAACCGCCTCACGTCCAACCGGGAGCTTGCCATAGATCACCTGCTGTCGCTCGACGTGACGCAGCAACTCTATAACTACCGCGACACATACGGCCTGCCGACCGACGGCTACACCGTCTCGGACGGATGGGATTCGCCCACAACGAAGCTCAAGGGGCACGGCTCGGGACACTACATGTCGGCCATGGCCTTTGCATACGCCTGCTGCGAGGATCGCGACAAGCGCGAAGCGCTGCGCCGCAACATCGCGCGTATGGTCGACGAGCTGCGCGAGTGTCAGGAGCGGACGTTTGTATGGTGCGACTCTCTGGGCCGCTACTGGGAGGCCCGTGACTTTGCCTCCGAAGAGGAGCTACGGCACATGCAGGGAACGTGGGAGGACTTCGACCGTTACAAGACCCAATATAGCAAGTACGGATACGGATATCTGAACGCCATACCGGCACAGCACGCCGCCCTGATCGAGATGTACCGCGCATATAACAACAACAGCTGGGTGTGGGCGCCCTATTATTCGATACACAAGCAGCTGGCGGGGCTTATAGATATCGCAACATACGTCGACGACGACCGAATCGCCGACAAGGCGTTGCTCATAGCCAAGGATATGGGCCTTTGGGTGTGGAACCGCATGCACTACCGCACCTATGTCGAGACCGGAGGCACACAGGAGCAGCGGCGTGCACGCCCGGGCAACCGTTACGAGATGTGGAACATGTATATCGCGGGTGAGGTCGGCGGCATGAGCGAGTCGTTGGCCCGGCTCGCCGAGATGGTCGACGACGAAAAGGATAAGGCGCGCCTTATCGAGGCGGCGAACTGTTTCGACAGCCCCGCCTTCTACGATCCGCTGGCCGTGAACGTCGACGCCATACGCACACGACATGCCAACCAGCACATCCCGATGATCGTCGGGGCGCTGCGTACCTACCGCACCAATGCCGACCCGTACTATTACAACCTCTCGGAGAATTTCTGGAATATGATTCAGGGGCGTTACCGCTATGCCATGGGCGGCGTGGGCAACGGCGAGATGTTCCGCCAGCCCTATTCGCAGATTCTGAGCATGGCCACCAACGTCACCTCGGACAGCGAGGGCAACCTCTATCCGTCGCCGACGCTAAATGAGACCTGCTGCGCCTATAATCTTGCCAAACTAACAAAGGATCTGAACTGCTACGCACCCGACGACGCACGGTATATGGATTACTACGAACGTGTACTCTACAACCAGATCGTCGGGTCGCTCCATCCGACACACTACATGACCACCTACCAATATGCCGTAGGCCTGAACGCCTCAAAACCTTGGGGTAACGAGACTCCGCAGTCGACCTGCTGCGGCGGCACCGGTTCCGAGAATCACGTAAAGTATCAGGAGGCGACATATTTCGTGTCGGACTCGACGCTTTGGGTCGCCCTTTACATGCCTACCGAAGCACGTTGGGATCAGAAACATGTGACGATAAGCCAAGAGTGCCAATGGCCGGCCGAGCATTCTACCATACGCATCACACGCGGCTCGGCACGCTTTGCCATGAAACTGCGCGTACCATATTGGGCCACGGAAGGGTTCGACATCAAACTTAACGGCGTATCGGTAGCGGACGACTATCGTCCGAGTTCATACGTGACAATCCCCGCGCGCAAATGGAAGAAGAGCGATGTCGTGGAGGTTACGATGCCCTTCACGCCGCACATAGATTTCGGACCTGACAAGATGGAGACCGCCGCCACGGCAAAGAATGAGACCAAGACACCATTTACACCGATGTGGGCCGGAGCGTTGATGTACGGGCCTCTGGTAATGACGGCGACAGATATGGAGAGCTGGGACGACGCATCCGTGAGCATGGCATCCGACCTGAGTGATGTCGAGACTCTCGGAGCCAGAGAGGGCAAGGGGTACGAGGCGAATGTCTACGCGCTGCGTTTCCATGGGAAGGAGTTCCTGCCTGACTACTATACCGACCACAATACGACGCATTATCTGCGTCTCGACATTCAGGGCGACCCGAGTGCCGAACACAAGCAAACGATACAGACTGCCATACAAGCCGCCGAGGCATATCCTTCGGAGCACTACACCGAAGGGTCCTATGCCGCCCTTGCGGAACAGATAGGCCAAAGCCGCAATCTCCTTACGCAGCAGGTCGTAACGAAAGAGCAGGCCGACAACTGCGTCAAGGCGATAGAGGCGGCCATCGGGGCGCTTGAGGCTACGGTTACGGACGCGACACCTCTGACCGAAGCTTTGGCCGAAGCCGAGGCCATATCGCCCGACATCTATACGGACGAGAGCCTGCAGCGTATGCGGCAGACTATCACAGAGGCCGAAAGGGTAGCGGCCACGCCGCAATCGCAGGTGGCGATCGACCGTCAGGCCTATCTTGTACGACAGGCTGCAGCGGCACTCGACGCAGCGTCGCAGGTCGACAAATCGACGTTGAAGGAGTTGATGCAGATAGCTGCTGCCCGCATCAAGGCTGAGCAGACATGGCAGGCGCTTGAGGTGAAGGTTCCGGAGTTCGCTCCATGGGCACCGCATGGATATTCACGCCTTGCTGAGCAATATGCCCGTGCCGAGGCGGCATACGGCAACCTCGGCAGACGTTACTCGCAAACGGAGGTCGATAAGGTTGCGGCCGATCTGAATGCCGCCATCAACACCATGCGTCCGGGCAATCTGGCCGAGTTGGAGGATCTGGGCACTCTGCTGCGCACCGTAGAGCAGGCCGAGGCAATGCCAGACACCCCGCAGCGGCGTGAAGCGATAGAGTATGCACGTATGGTCATAAAATACGTCAGCGACGGCAGCGGAACGCTGGATATGATACGAGATGCCGAAACCAAAATCGCGGCAGTCTTGAAATAGGAACAAATATATCCATGCCGCTGTCTAACCGTCGGCAAGCTATAAACGAAAAGATGCGGCCCGAAGGCCGCATCTTCAGTTTGTGTAGCAATGCCTAAATTAAGGGACTAAAGAATGATCTCTTCATCGACACTGCCCTGATCACCCCAGCCGACGATATAACTGCCGTCGACGGTGATCTTGCCATCCTTGACCGTGAGGTTCACCGTAAGGATCTTGACTCCTTCAAGGTTGTCATGCTCCGAAACAACGTCCGAAAGATTGAATGTCTTCTCCGACTCTCCGGCCGAGATCTTTATCGCAACGTCAGAGCTGCGCTGGGGCACGATACGGAATACGGCCTTCGCACCCGTCTGCGAGAATGTCGCCTTACGCGATGACGAGTTGTCTATAGCACCGTTTGCAAGATCAACCTCACACGTGGATTTGGCCGTACACTCGGTCTTGATCTGATCCAGCGCTATCTCATCCGAGTTGGTCGAGAAGTTGAAGACCAGAGAGTGCATCACGTGCTCGAACGTAAGTTCCACGGGCGCCTCGGTCCATACGGCCACGCCCTTGGTGTGCGCCCACAGAAGATCGGTATCGGATGCCGTCTCGAGATCGAACGTAAATTTGCCTCCCACGACCTCGCACTCGGGATAGCACGCAGCGAAATCAACACTCTTGTCCTGCTCGGCGAACATCACGTCCTTCCAATAGAGTTTTCATTCACCTACCGTATAGCTCAGCGACGTAGTCTGGCCCGAAGCCGAAGTGGTGTAGAGCGTAAACGTATCTCCGTCCGAGAAGTTTCCGCTGCCGATACCGTTAAGCTGCGGCGCACGCGTCTGCATGCGCGTCTCGGTCTGTGTGGCAATCGTAGGGCGCATGGTTATTTTCTTGTCGGCGCCAGCGACAACATTGTCCTTCTCCTTGTGGCAGCCGCTCGCAAACATCAGCAGAGCTGCAGCAATAGACGCATAATATGCTATTCTCATACTACTGTTGGTTATTGATTGTTGTTATTCGTTATAATTGATATTTGTCTGTCTTGTCGAGTCAAAGTCCGAAATATCTCTTCCAATACTCCTCGCCCAATTCGATTATGGTCAGGCCGGCAATGTTCACAGGCTTTGTCGAGCCGATATATCCCGTCAGATACCCCGTATAGGTGCCGCCCTCGGGATAGGTGCCATAGACAATCTGGTATCGGCCGCAGCCTATGCCCTTCGATTCGAACAGATCACGGTCGTTGTTGTCGGACATGTATATGTATGAAATGTCCCCGTTCTCGTCGAACTCGGCACCCCAGATCGTCTCAATATGGCCCGATGATGAGACTACTCCTATCGATACACCGATAGCCTTTCTGTTGGCCAAGGCATCCTTTATCGTATCGTTGAAACGCTCCTTGCTCATACCGCGTATGCTCTTTCCGAGACGTACTCCCGCGGGGAATACATCCTTGAAATACCCGCCGTCGTTATAAGGGTATCTGCGTGCCGGTGTCGACGGGATGTCGCCGTGAATGAACCAGTTGATTCCTGCATCGCCATAACCGCCCTCGTCGAGGAACGAATCGACGAAACATTGAAATATATCGCTCTCCTGAGCCTTAGGCAGCGGATAGTTGTAATCGGAGCCTTTATACCGATCCCCGTACATCTCGATATATTTCCGGTTATGCTCACACCACCAGTGCAACAGATTCGATACCGTGGCAGCCCAACACATATTGCCGTCGGGGACACCGCATGCAACACCCATAGGATTCAATTTATTGCAATCATACCAGCCGTACTCCTTTTTCCACGGCAAGTGATAAGTCGAATAGAGGTCGGGATGCAACTGTATCCACGCATCGTCAGGAGCCGGAGTTATACCATATACCCAAACCTTGCGGTTGGCTCACTCCGAAACGACAGCCTCCTTCAACGAAAGTCGGATCGTAATCTGCTTGCCGGCCTCGAATCTCTCCAAAGGGCTGCCGTCACCCAACGTCTGCGGTGCCTTGAAATCATACACCTTACCGTCGGCCGTCACACGCAGCAACACACCGTCACCGTCGCGGTAGGGTGCCGCCTCCTGCGGGTAAATCACGGCTTCGAGGCTGCCGTCATTATTTTGCGAAGGAACGATCCACCCGAACTCTCCATCCGAAACTTCAGCCTCTCCGGTCAGCAGGTTCACGACTCCGTTGACACGGCTTCTGACGGCCACCTCGGCCGACACGGCATCTCCCGACAACTCGATACGCAGACGATGCATCGCATGGCCGAAGGTTAATTGTCCCATATAACGGCCTTCGTCGATTACCGTTTGTGCCGTCAACAGATCTGACTCGGCATACCCGGCACCGCTTTGATCCTGCGCAACATCAAACCCGTACCCCTCAGGCGCAGCGTCCGAAGCACCGGCAACGACAGGGTAGTGCGCCGACAATGTAAGCCTTCCCATACCGAACTCCTGCCTGCGCAGGCACGGAAGCCATTCCCCGCCTTCGTATACCAACTCGCGGTACTGTGTAGTCGTGCCATTGTCGATATACAGCCCCACACGGTCGCCCTCCGTGAATGAGCCGGCACCGTCGCTGTCTATCGCGGCACGCGTCTCGCCCTTGGACAGGTTCAACCACAAGAAGCCGCCCGCATCCGCTGCCGCGTTATCATCGGCATCATAACACCCCGCAAGAGCAATGCTCGAGACGAAGACTAAAATATATAATATGGTTCGGTAAAACGTATTCTTATACATAAAACCCATTTAGCAAACAATATTTATCACAATACACCGGCCCTTCATCGTTGTTCTATTTGGGTTTGCAAATATACGCCATTTGCAAAATTGTCAAAAGTTTTTTACGGCCAATTCCGCCGATAAAATAACGGATATCGCCAATGTTATATTGCATTACACGTATTATACCGCAGAAGCCGTAATTTCGATGTCGATAATTTCCAAGATATTACTTGTGGAGAATTTTATTTTGTCGCAAAATATACAAACCAGCCTACGCAGATCCTTTGGCCGTATTCCCAAATATTGGATGATTTTTCACCTTGCCGTGAATATCGGGCCGGCACGATAATGCGAACTTTATCCGACAGTCAGAAATACCGAAAAAACAACACCGACAGAGACGGTCACAATAACGGCCGCCTCGCCGGTTTTTAAGACATATATTCAGAGGTATTTGTATCCAAAGCGGGATCAATACCCGCCCTTGCAGACAAAGAAGTCTACATAGGCTGATCCATCAGTGCATTACTCCAAGAACAGGCGTAATTTCTACATACAAACCGCACCGTCTGAGGCTGCAGTAGAAGAGTGATGGGTTATGTGGTAGGCCGCAGCTGGCCATTGTAAAGTCATACCATAATATTTACGGTATAATCCGTGGCACAAAATCATGAACGGCTGCGGACGTTCCGCCATACTTGCGTAAGTTTCAGCATGCGGTTGATGTGGGAACCGACATAATGCCGATAATCCGACGCCATGATAGCCAACAGTATCAACCCTGCGGCGATGGCAGCGTAACCGTATATCTCCTTGAGGCTCACCATGAGCATCTGCCGCTGGAACTCACTGTATACGGCAGAGAACGAGTCGGCCATCGGATGCATCGAATCGACAAAACTGCCCAGATCGGCCGTCGCCGCCTGCTTGATGTGGTTGAGCAGTCGGGTAATGATGGCCGAGTTCAACGGCCCGCCGAAACTCGTCCGGATAAATCCTATGACGCACATGGCTTCGAAATAATATGCGAACGTCACACAACCGGCCAGCGCATAGGTCAATGACGTATAGACTATGCTGACACCCGCGCCCTTGAAAACCATCGGCAGGTAGAGCATGTATTTCTCGGTCGAGGCATCTATCAGGAAATAGAGTTGTATTTGATAGAGCAGGAACGAAACGAATCCAGCAATGACAATATTCTTGATCCTCCATTTCCATCTTTTGAGTGCCACGAAGAAGAATCCGGCCCCGACGGCTATTCCGGCCACGGCGCCCCAGCACAAATCGGCATTATGGCGGGCATCGAACCCGAGGAGTGCGTTCGTATAGACATTCTGCACGGACGACACCATAGTCGACATCAGAGACATGCATCCGAAAAGGACAAATATCGGGATCATGTTGCGCTGGGAGAATGTCTTAAGACTGATGTAGGGGTGGCGTATCGACGCGGCGCGCTCGAGACACATGGTCAGCAATATTACGGCAAAGACGATTGCCGTACGTATCTGCTCACCGTCGAGCCAGTCGTAGTGCTCGCCGTAGACACAGATGAAGATGATGCAGAGCAGCCACAGGCTCCACAGGATGCCTCCGAGATAGTCGATCCCCTTGAACGGGATGTAGGGAGCCTGCCGGTATCCGCGCCTCATGCAGAAATATACCAGCGCGAATACAACGATGAATGCCCCGATCGTGAGACGGTGCATCGCCCTCCAGTCGAAGGCCGAAATGCTGTATCCGGTCACTATGTCGGTAAGCTGCACACTGCCGAGAATAACCGTAAACAGGAACGGGAAGAAGACTGCGAAATCGCGGTTGGGTGTAATGCGCAGCTGCAGGTTGCTCCAGCAGACGAACCGCCGACATATATACGCCCCCGGACAGCATGTATATGACGATAATCAGCAGCATCAGCGGGAAACGCAGGAATTCCGGTACGAAATACTTCCAGACCAAAATGCGTCGGGCCGTGGCGACCTCATCAGAATGTTCGGTGTGCATATTCCTGTCAATAGTTAACCTCACACTCCACGTTCATCCCCGAGCGCAGTAGTCCGATATCTTCCCTGCTGTTTCGGTCGGTGAAGACGATCTTCACGGGTATACGCTGCTCGACCTTCACGAAGTTGCCGGCCGAGTTGTCCTGCGGGATGATCGAATACTGCGCGCCCGTGGCGTTCGACAAACGTTCCACTTCACCGTAATACACTACCCCCGGGACCGCATCCACCTTGATACTTACCGGCATGCCCTCGCGGATATTGGCCGTCTGCGTCTCCTTGTAATTGGCCAGAACCCACACGTTGTCATCCTCGACAAGCGACAGCAGTGTCTGCCCGGGCTGGATGAACTGCCCCTCCTGAATCGACCTGCGCGATGTCACGCCATCGCACGGCGCCACGATAACCGTATATGAGAGATTGAGTTCCGCCAAGTGCTGTTCTGCGCGCGCAACGTCGATGTTTGTCTGGTTCTGTTCGAGACGTCGCGTCTGTTCGTCTTTCATCAGTGCGGTGCTTCGCTTGCTGCGTACCAACATGTCGTATTTGGCCTTCGTGGCCTCGTAATCAGCCTTCGTATTGTCATATTGCTGGCGCGTAACAGCCTTCTGCCCATACAACTGCTCGTAGCGCAGGAAATCATTGTGCGTCTGGTCAAGGCGTATGCGCAACTCCTCGATGTTGGCATCCGATACCGTCAGATTGTTGGCTGTCGTCGAGATAGCCGTCTCCCGAGCCGTATTCTCCATAACAGCCTTCTGATAGTTGGCCTTGGCCTGAGCTACCTTCAGCTCGTATTCCGAACACTCAATCACGACAAGCGTATCCCCGGCATGTACAAATTGGAAATCATCGAAACAGACCTTCTCGATGAATCCCTGTACACGCGAGTTGATGGGGATCATATTGCGCCTTATCTGGGCATTGTCGGTATATTCCACATCTCCCAAATGGACAAATTTGGAGCACACCCATGTCAAACCGCAGACTATGACTGCGACAACTACGACATTACGTAGTATTTTTACGGTCTTCTTGTTCATATTTCGTCTTTTTATCGTTCAGCGTTGAGAGTTCCCGTTTCGTACAGCAATTTGCAATAGTTGTATATCACGTTGATCTGCGCATTGACATATTGCACCTCGGCGGCCAGCCGCAGATTGTCTGCATCGACAAGGTCGGTCACCAACACCAGATCATTCGCATAGCGGTTGGCTATTACCTCATAGTTTTCGCGCGCGAGCTGCAGGCTCTTCTCTTGCGTCTTAAGCAGCTCGAACGAATCGAGATAACGGATATATGCCGAACGGACATCAAGCATAACGCTCTCCTCGGCTGAATCGAGAGCATCGCGTGCCTGAGCGATTGATGTATTTATCCGCGCCATCTTCTTGGGGAGCTTATACATGTTGCCGAGACTGAATTTCAAGCCTATGCCGAAGTACCATACATTGATATTGTTGTCGAGAGTCGGTATCTCATACGTTATCGGGCCCTTGAGATTATCGCCGGCAAAGATGCTTATCTGCGGCATATATCCTGCGCGTGTAACCTTTTTCTGGCGGCCGAGCATATCTATCGTCAGTCTGTTCCGATTCAGGAGCGGTGAGAAATCCATGGCCTTGTCCTGAAACTCCGTCTCTGCCGGTTGTGACAACCTGACGGTAAGCAACGCCGTATCGGGAAGGATCTCGGTCTGCTGGGGCAAGTCGAGCATTGTAACCAACTTATCATTATAAATAGCTATGGAACTGATCAATTCCGTGCGTTTGTAACTCAAATTCTGATATTGCACCTCGTAGCGCGTAATATCGTTGTCAAGGGCCACACCAGCGGCCTCGCGTGCACGCATGTTGCCTATCACCTCCATCGTCTGCTCCATATTGCGGTCGTATACAACCAGCAAATTGCGATATTTGTAGAGGTCGAGATAATATCCCGCAAGCAGGAAATAGACTTGTTGACGCTGCTCGGCCAAATTCCATTCAGAAATCTGCTTCTGAATCTCAAGGACCTTTATGTTGTTGTGGATGGCTTCCCCGGCAAAAACCACCTGAGAGGCCTCGACAGAAAATTCGTTCCCGAAATGCGGCGCAGTAAAGTTTTGCCCGTTCGAGAAATCACGATCCGCAACCCATACATTGCCGTTATATGATGCCGATGCCGAAACGTCTACATTAGGCAGATAGGCATTCCGTGCGACAGAAACGTCCTGCTCGTCTCCTGCCAATGCCGTCTCGAAGATCTTGATTGTCTTGCTGTTCGCATCAGCCAAAGCGTACATTTCATCCAACGTCATCACCTGTTCCTTGGGCTGGGCCGGCAAGGTAGTAGCACTGAACAATAGACCTGATATCAGTATGGTTCCTATGTATTTCATATATAGTTTATATTACAAACAATTGACAATAGCAATCATTATCGCAAAATAAAGAGGATTACTTTCCTCTTGCTTTTCTTGAAACGGCATCGGCCACCTCAAAGAAGCAGGCGATCTTGTCGGCAGGAATACCGCTGAGCAACTCAGCAGAGACCCTTTTTTCAATCTCCTTGTATTGTGACAACACTTCGGCCCCGCGCTCGGTTATGCTCAAAAGGTTCTCACGGCGGTCGTCTGGATTTACTGTTCGCCGGGCAAGTCCCTTCTGCTCCAGAGAATCGATCATACGCATTACCACAGATTTGTTTTTGCCCGTGGCAATAGCGATATTCTGCAGAATCTGATCTGTATGCATCTCGATCATATTCAGCAAAATAAACTCCTCTATTGTAAGCTTTACATCAGCTTCGGCAGCAAATTGCAGTTTCAGCACACGATGCAACAGATTACGCAACTTCCCGACGTGTGTTATCAACAACTCCTCCGACATATTGTTTGGTTTACGGGTTGCAAATATAATAATAAATTCTCAAAATAGTTGCCAATGTATACTTTTATGCACTCCATTTAACTGGCACACATATATAGTCGATTCGCAGACGTACTAAGTCTCTGCCAGCATATCAGATTGACAGTATGGGAAGTAAGGATATCTACAGCCTCGACATTGACATGACATTGCCGTAAGAACAGAATCATCGTGACCACGCGTCTCCGCTCTGACGCCATACAACATTCATGTCGCATCCACGGGTTTCGGAGCGGAACGTACGATGGGGCGGGCCATCCCGGCAATCGCAAGGCTGACGGACATTGGTTGTATCTCCGCACTCCGTCTCTTTAAACAGCATGGCTGGCAAGACGACATGACCGGTTATGAAGCATTCCGGCCATAATGCCGCATATAACAAATCAGTGGCCGCAACCGCAGGACACAATCTTTCGGCCGCGGGACCTGCATCCGTCGATACTGTATGGGCCAATCAATGCGTCCATGCGGCAATGTATTACCGTTTACGCAAAAATAGCCCTTCAGCTCCGCCCATGTGACCGTATCAATGATCAGGGTATACATATCGGGAAATTATATACCACACTCCTGCGGGGATCAGCCTAATTTTGCATAGGTCATTAAAATGCAGTTTTATGGATACTGGAAAAGAGATGTCTCGCAGGACCTTTATAAGGAGTTCGCTACTTGCCGGAAGCTCATTTATGTTATCTGGCATACTCTCCTCCAATGCCAATAATTACACAATGCAGGAGCACGAGACGGATGACGGATCAAATGAATCCGACAGCATGCTGAAAGGAGTATGCGACATCCATATTCATGCCGCTCCGGACAGCCGGATGCGGTCGGTTGATGAATGGCATTTCGCTCAGGAAGCCCGAAAGGCCGGGTATCGCGCCGTCATGTACAAATCAAACGATTTCAGTTGCCACGACCGCGCTTTTGTGATCCGTCAGGGTATTACGGGCATCGAGGTATTTGGAAGTCTATGCATGAACCGTATCCACGGAGATCGTGTGAACGCGTATGCTGCCGAGAAGGCCGTCGCCACCTCGGGAGGTCTGTGCCGCTGCATCTGGATGCCGACGCTGGATGCGGAGTACCACTACCGCTGCGAAGGAAGGGCGGAAAAGTGTATTCCCGTTCTGGATGATTCCGGGAAAGTATTGCCCGAAGTCATACGGGTCATGGAGATATGCGCCGAGGCAAATATTATTTTCGCTACGGGCCACTGCTCACCCCGGGAAAGTATCATTATGGCACGGCAAGCGGCAGAGGTTGGCGTGAAACGATTCGTGGTGACACATGCCAATTCCCATTTCTGGACGATGACCCACGATCAGATACGCCAATGTGTCGATTTGGGTGCATACATCGAATATTGCTATCTGCCATGCCTCTGGGGACATGACAGCGGAATGCCTCAATATGAACGTCAGTCGGCGGAAACGTTGGCCGCATTTGTTCGCATAGCCCCGGAACGGAGTTTTATCACTACGGATTTGGGGCAATCCGTGATGCCGCATCCTATTGCCGGAATGAAGCATTGTATCTCCGATTTAAGAAAAGCCGGTATCTCCGATCGGGAAATCGATTTGCTCGTTCGGATGAATCCGGCATATATGGTAGGGTTGAACAAATAGATATTGGATATGGACAGAAGAGAATTTTTCAAACGTACCGGGACCGCACTGGCCACCGGCGTCCTGCTGGGGCCGAAAGCCCTTGCCGATGAAGCCGAAAGACATGTGACGCATGAGGAGTTGTCGAAAAGGATCCTGAACTATAAATCGAGTATGCAATACCGCCCAATGGGCCGTACCGGAGTTCAGGTGTCGGCCTTAGGGTTCGGCATGCTCCGGTTGCCTATGCTGGCCAACGGGAATGTCGACTTTGACAGGAGTGTGGCCATGGTCCACCGAGCAATCGACGGCGGAGTCAATTACATAGATACCGGCCGCGTCTACCTGAACGGGCAAAGTGAACAGGCCGTCGGGAAAGTTCTTGCGGGGGGATGGCGCGACAGGGTCTATGTAACATCCAAGTCTCCGTGGTGGGCGATGGAACGGCCGGAGGATTTCGATAAGTTTTTCGATGAATCGCGCCGCGCCATCGGAACTGATGTCATTGACTTCTACCATATCCATATGATCATGCACCGGGGCTGGAACGAGAAGGTGATCCCGTACAAACTCATTGAGAAGATGGAGAAACTAAAAGCCGACGGAAAAATCCGTTTCATGGGATTCTCGTTCCATGACCGGCTCCAGCTTTTCAAAAAGGTGGTCGAGGCATCGCCGGCATGGGACTTCTGCCTCATTCAGCACAATTATCTCGATTATGAATACGAAGCCGGCGTGTTAGGGCCCAAGTATGCCGCGGCAAACGGCATGGGGGTTGCCGTGATGAAGCCCGTTCGCACCGGATTTCTGGCCCATCTTCCCCAATCAATGCGTGACGCATTGCGTTCGACCGGGGTGGTGAAACCGGATGCGGAATGGGCACTTGACTATTTGTGGGATATTCCGGAGGTCAGTGTGGCGGTAAGCGGGATGAACTCCATGGACGATGTGGAGGCCAATCTGAAATACGCATCCAAGGCACGGCCGAACATGCTCACTCCCGATGAACGCAAGGCTTTGGGTGCCGCCATACGTGCATTTCGCGAAACACCGGGTCATATTGACTGTACAGGATGTTATCAGTGCATCCCCTGTCCGCATAATGTAGCCATCGGATATATCTTCGCTTATGTATACAATAATTATCTGGTACACAAGAATCTCGACAGGGCGCTGGCCGACTACACCATCTCGATGTCTCCCATTCAGCGTGGAGCCCCGGCGTCGGCTTGCGTCAACTGCGGAGCGTGTCTGGAGAAATGTCCGCAGGGATTGGATATACCCAAGCTGCTTGCACGAGTTAAGCAAACGATGGGTAAATAATAACATTGAAACAATTTACATCAAGACTACGTCAACGTATATCCGTTTCAGCCTTATGTGCAGGGCGGGCTGTTTACAGCAAGACTGTGATCGCATATTGAAGTTATGACAATAACCTTTCAGGTATTTGCATGCGCACATATAGGTTTGAATCATTGGTAAGGAATCTATTGTAACAATATGAAAACAGGTGAAAATGAAGAATAGGGTTTTAATGCTGGCGATTTCGCTGATTCTGTCAGTCCAAGGGATATGGGCACAATCGAAAGTATATTATAACGAGAAAGGGCAGGCCTGTCCCTCCGCAGTTCAATCCTTCGGTGAGGAAGCGTTTGAAAAACAGGATATGACAGTTGTCCGTTGGCTGGGCAGCGCCGGTTTCCTGATAAACAGCCGCGGCACATGTATCATGGTGGATCCCATGCTCAAAGGCTTTGACATGCCTGTTTTGATCAAGTCTCCGATTACCCCCGAGGCCGTTCCCCGTCTGGATGCCGTGCTCATTACCCATTGCGACAACGACCATTACAGCATACCGTCATGTATCGGGATGTCAGGCGTTTGCCGTCAATATCACAGTACGCATTATGTCGACACGCTAATGCGGCAACAGGGCCTGCCGTCCTTTGGACATGCCATAGGTGATGAGTTCCGCATAGGCCCGTTGCGTGTAAAGCTTACTCCCGCGTATCATCTATGGCAAAATGAGATGGAAGAATTCCGAAAGGTAAGGGAATATAAGATGGAAGATTATTGCGGTTTCCTTATCGACACTCCGGACGGGTTAATATGGGCTCCCGGTGATTCCCGATTTTTACCGGAGTTCCTTGAATTACCCTCCCCAGACCTCATTTTCTTTGATTTTTCGGATGATCCATGGCATATAGGATTGGAAGGGGCCATAAAGATTGCCAACACCTACCCCGAGGCGGAATTGATACTTTCCCATTGGGGAACAGTGGATGCCCCTGACATGAAGCCGTTCAACGCCGATCCGCGCAGCCTTGAGGGAAGGATCGCAAATCCCGGACGTATTCATATTCTTAATCCCGGGGAACCTTTTGTCATGAAAAAGAATTCCAAATAGACTTGTGACAGCAAGATACGCTTTAAGACGTCAAATATTGTCCATATTCCGACATTTCAGATATAAACCAGCACCGGGCCCGGCATATGCGACACATGGAATATACACCGGGCCAGAAGTGGCGGCGGCCGGATGATCATCCTGCTTGCCGGTCGGGATTTGTATCCGAGAGAACGTCAGCCTGCCGTTGAGACTCTTCAGGGAACGGACATTCGTATTCCGCGAATCTGAAACGTTGGCTGGAGCTGAGCAGACGGGCGGTTTGCTCATCAGTCCTTCAAGGCACCCTGCGAAGAGGCGTACTGCGAATGGTATTGACCGGTTTCGGATTAAGAATACGGCAAACATAAATAATCATCTTTTAATTAAAAATCATCATGGAGACAAATTTGTTTTATGACATGTACGTTCCTACCCGTGTCATGTTCGGAGCAGGAATGTTGAACCGGCTTGGAGAACAACCCATGCCGGGTAAAAAGGCACTCATTATCATTTCGAACGGAAAATCGACCCGGGCGAACGGATATCTGACACGCACGGAAGAGCAGCTGAAGAGGGCCGGTGTGGAGTCTGTTGTTTTTGACGGTGTCTCGCCGAACCCTACGGTTGCCAATGTCAACGCCGGAGCAGAGGCCGCCCATATGGCCGGGTGTGATTTTCTGGTCGCACTGGGAGGCGGCAGCGTCATGGATTGCGCCAAGGCCATTGCTGTCATGGCAACAAACGGAGGCGTTCTGTGGGACTATGTGGCCGTAGGATCCGGCAAGGGCCTTCCTATTCCGAATAGGCCTCTGCCGATTGTCGCCATTACGACAACCGCCGGCACCGGTTCCGAAACCGACAGCGCCGGAGTCATCACAAAGGAGGATACCTACGAAAAGGCCTTTATCGGGGCCCCGAGCCTTTATCCCAGCATTGCGGTTGTCGATCCCGAGCTGATGCTCAGCGTCCCTGCCGGATTTACGGCTTTCCAAGGATTCGATGCGCTGTTCCACAGTATCGAGGGTTATATTGCCAACGGCGCCAACCTCATGAGCGACATGTATGCACTGACCGCAGTCGAAAATCTGGCAAAATACCTGCCTCGGGCCGTAAAGGATGGAGGTGATCTGGAGGCCCGTACACATGTGGCCTTTGCCAACACGCTTTCGGGAGTGGTCATGTGCCTGACGCTTATCACCAGTGAACACGGCATGGAGCATGCCCTTTCGGCATATCACCCCAACCTGCCTCACGGGGCGGGACTTATTATGATCAGCCGCGCCTATTTCTCATATTTCGTCCGCAACCACGCCTGCGATGAGCGCTTCATACGCTTGGCTCGGGCCATGGGTATGCCCGAAGCCGACAAACCTGAAGATTTCCTGACGGCGCTTGTCCGCCTGCAGGAAGCGTGCGGCGTGGTCGGCCTGAAGATGTCCGATTACGGGATTGCCTTCGATGAAGCGGAAAAGTTCATGCGCAATGCACGTGAAGTCATGGGCGTGATGTTCACAAGCGACCGCGTACAGATGACCGATGCCGATATCGTCCGTATATATGAAGAGTCGTGGCGATAAAGGATATTCGACCCGGATATACAACAATAGTTATCAGCCCCCGCCGACAATGGGGGCTGATTCATTTCGGGACAGATGGAATCCGTAACAGGGGTATATTGTCCGAGAATTTGTATACCGACATCTGCATCGGCCTTTTCTATTTTTGTATCAGCTAATTTGGCGTGCGCGACACACAGAAAACGGTAAAATCTTCCGGTGAATATTCGTTGTCAGTTGTTCCACACAAGAATACCTTCATCCGACCAATCGGGGGAAGGCCATGCCGACAGGGGAGACGGATGGCTCCATGCCGGTAGCGGGGCGATGATCATATCATTTGATATTAACCAAACATAAAACATATATGAATATTATCAGAAATACTGAATTCGGAGGCGAAAGGCCCTTGTTCGGATCCCATGACCTGCGTCTGGAGAATGTAATTGTCCGCGCAGGGGAATCGGCCATCAAAGAGTGTAGCAACATTGAAGCCATTGAATGCAGGTTTGAAGGCAATTATCCGTTCTGGCATGTCCATGGTTTCAGAATTGAGCGTTGCTATTTCGATGTGGGAGGGCGTTCGGCCTTATGGTACTCCGACCATCTGACAATGAAGGGTACAGTCATTGATGCCCCCAAGATGTTCCGCGAGATGCATGAGATTGACATCGAGAACGTCACGATGAACGATGCCGATGAGGTATTCTGGCGTTGTAACGGTATCCGCATCAAAAACCTTAAATTGCATGGAGGAACCTATCCGTTCATGTTCAGCAATAACATTTATGTGGATGGATTGGAGAGTGACAGCAAGTATGTTTTCCAGTATGTGAAAGATGTGGAGATCCACAATGCCCGAATTACCACCAAGGATGCTTTCTGGGAGGTGGAGAATGTGACTGTTTACGATTCGGAGCTTAACGGCGAGTACCTTGGCTGGCACTCCAAAAACCTCCGTCTGGTGAACTGCCACATCACGGGTGAACAGCCGCTATGCTATGCCCGAGACCTTATACTGGAAAACTGTACGTTCGGCCCGGACTGTGACCGTGCCTTTGAGTACAGCACCCTTCATGCCGATATTCGCGGTGCCATAACCAACATCAAAAACCCGATGTCGGGACGTATCGTTGCCGACGAGTACGGTTCGATAACAATCGATGAGAATATCAAGGCTCCCGCCGACTGCGAGATACGCCTTAGGGATGAACGCACCTGTTTCACCGACTAATATGCACGTACGATGAAATACGACTTTGATAAAATTATTCCCCGACGAGGGAGCAATTCCTATAAATGGGATAGCATGCCGGCGAGCAGGGATATACTTCCTCTTTGGGTAGCGGACATGGATTTCCGTACGGCTCCCGCCATCATCGCGGCATTGTCCAAGCGGGTATCACACGGCATATTCGGCTATACACACGTACCAGACGAATACTATACAGCGGTTACACGATGGTTTGAGCGGCGTCACAACTGGGCCTTCAGGAAAGAATGGATGATTTATACATCCGGCGTTGTCCCTGCCATTTCAGCCATTATCAAGGCATTGACCGCGCCCGGGGACGGTGTGGTCGTGCAGACTCCCGTGTATAATTGTTTCTTTTCCTCCATACGGAACAACGGATGCCGTGTTGTTACCAATCCGTTGCGGTACGTTGACTGCACCTACTACATCGACTTTGACGATCTGGAGCGTAAGGCCGCCGATCCGGGAGTCAAGCTTCTGCTGCTGTGCAATCCCCACAATCCGGCAGGCCGCGTATGGACATGCGAAGAGCTACGCCGCATAGGGGAAATATGTATGAGAAATCGTGTAATGGTCATAACCGATGAGATTCATTGCGAACTGGTTTTTCAGGGACATACCTACACCCCTTTTGCTTCGATTGGCGAGGAGTTCCTGCAGAACTCCGTTACCTGCATATCGCCGAGCAAGTCATTTAATCTGGCCGGATTGCAGATTGCCAATATCATCTCCTGCGACGAGGGTGTGCGAAGGAAAATAGACCGGGCCATAAATATCAACGAGGTATGTGATGTCAATCCCTTCGGTATCGAGGCGACAATCGCGGCATACAACGAAGGCGAAGAGTGGCTCGAACAGTTACTTGTCTATCTGAAAGCCAATTACGATTACCTATGTGGTTTTTTCCAGACTTTCCTTCCGCAGATCCACGTTACAAGACTCGAGGGAACATACCTTGTATGGACCGACTGCCGTACGTTGCATATTCCGTCAGAGACTCTGCAATCACGGTTGTTGGCTGAAACCGGCCTATGGCTTAACAGCGGCACAATGTACGGAGCGGAAGGCGAAGGATTCCTTCGATGGAACATAGCTTGCCCGCTACCCATACTGCGTGATGCACTGATGCGGTTCCGCAGCTTTGTTGAATCATTGGCTTAGCAGGATCACGGGATGAATCGCTTTTCGTTTACAAGAAGGTGGCTGACAGTTATATGCGCGTATTTCCTCATTTATGTAGTGTGGGGTTCGACCTATTATTTCATCGGGGTGGCTCTTCACTACATACCGACGTTCCTTCTCGGCGCCTTACGTTTCTCCATTGCAGGAATTATATTGCTGACGATTTGTGTGCTGCGCGGAGAGAATGTGATGCGCCCGATGCTTGTCAGACGTTCTGTTCTCAGCGGCATTATCTTGCTGTTTGTGGACATGGCTGTCATCATGCTGGCACAACATTATGTGGGCAGCAGTCTCGTAGCCATCGTTGCATCCTCCACAGCCATCTGGATCATGCTGCTCGATATCCATGCATGGAAAACGAACTTCCGGTCTCCCTACAAATTGATTGGAGTATTGACAGGGTTTGTCGGTGTGGGAATGCTTTATATGGAACAGTTCTGTTCATACAATGGCACATCCAGCCATAACGAATATGGTATCCTGATACTGGTAGCCGGATGCATCTCGTGGGCCCTTGGGACACTGTATACCAAATATCGCTCTGCCGACATCGAAGAGAAGGATGCCTTTGCAGGTGCCGCATGGCAAATGATCTCTGCAAGCGTAATGTTTGGGATCTGCTCAATCGTTTGTGGAGATTATTCCCAGATGGATTTTACATCCGTTCGGACCGAGGCATGGCTCTCGTTGCTTTATCTCATCATATTCGGGTCCCTACTGGCTTATTCCGCTTATGTATGGCTCTTGAAGGTGCGACCGGCTACCGAAGTGGCCACACATGCCTATGTCAATCCCGTTGTGGCGGTCGTTCTCGGTGTGTATTTAGGGCACGAGAAGGTTACACCCATGCAATTGGCTGGTATGGTCATTATTCTTGTCAGCGTCATACTTGTGGAATTGAGGACCGGTAAAAAAAATATCGGACATGCAGACAAATAACTTCTCACCGTACCGTAAATACTCGATGCATTACATATTACGGGGATTTGCCGTTTGATAAATAGCCATGGCTGACTTTCCGGAATCTTCACTTTACACATCCCCGCCGACAGATGATACCACCGACATATCACCAACTTCCGAAATAGACGGACTAATTGCTCATACGCCATTTCCCGTTGCGGTTTCAACAGATTGTTCAGTCTGGCCGCAACGGGATTCTGCTTTTTACAGTTCGCGTCTTACTGTTCCAATCGTATATCCCCAACATGATAAATAGGGTAGTATTCACGAAATACTGATAATACAGTGTTCTTTATCCATTGGTATTGGTCATGGACGATTTTAATATAAAGAGGTCCCTATGTGATATTTTGATTTTACGCATACTATTTTCTATGCTTTTTTACATGGATGAACTATATAAATATGTGGAAATATTAGTAAGTTTATTGTTCTATATCACTACTGTCCCGTAAAAGTGGATAAATAGTTCTTTGAAATTATTGAAATATA
>ENA-OUQC01000201-OUQC01000201.1-human-gut-metagenome-genome-assembly--contig:-NODE-201-length-53638-cov-18.542784_pt1 | contig 53638 bp, 43 predicted proteins | sample MGYA00237942_ERZ548815 | MGnify/ENA primary metagenome ERZ548815 (study PRJEB26490, sample SAMN05194722) | human gut metagenome | biome: terrestrial biome; feature: human-associated habitat; material...
GGGCTAGCCCCGTAGTGAGAGGCTAATGTTTTTGCACTTCGTTTAAGAATCTACATACACATCACAGATAATAATAGACCAATTACTATGAACAAACTTTCAGTTTCACTGTTTGCCCTCTTAGCAATATCCACCGCCGCCTGCGGCAATGATGACGAGCCTAAAATCCCCTCAAATGCCCTCGCATTGAATATGATGATGGGTGATCGCGAGACCGCAATCGGGGGCTCGGACGTTATCATCAACGAGTCCGGGAACTTTAACACATCACGTTGCGCAATAGCGGACCTCGGAACAAAAGGCGAGTTCAACAAAAACCCCAACCTCACTCAAATCGCTCAGAACGTAGCAATCAACCCCGGTAATTTCTATCAAATTACTCTTGTCAACGATATCGAAACGGTGGCCGAAGCACGCGCAATGCCCCTCAACGCCAATTACTATAACGTCTATGTCGATTCATGGATTTATAATAAGGACAACGATATCGTCGGCGCCAAAATCGAATACGCCGAAAGCTATCCTCAATACAAGAATCTTCCGGAATGGGGTAAAACCATTGACCTGAAGCTGAATAAAAACAAGGCTCAGACCGAAGAAAATGCGTCCTATTCGTTCCCCAAAGGTTGCAAAATCGATCGCGAGTACGACATCGACTACCAAAAGGGCAGCTACGACCTGGCTCGAAACCTGAATGTCGAAATCAAGGATAATCAGATAAAATTCTCCAATACATATCCAGCCTCCGGGGGTACAGTACCTGTAAAGGTCTTGGTACGCTACGAAAGCACTTACACCAAAGTATATTTCAACGTAAAGACCTCCTATGAATAATTGCCTCTTAAAGGTATGGGGCGCTTTGATAGCGGTGATACTGCTGTCGGCGTGCACCACGTCAAAGTCAACGGTTTCGAGTAGCGCAAATCTCGCTAAGTACGAGTATGTTTCGGTTATCGACAACGAGACATACCATATCCCGGCCGAACTGATGGAGCATGAAATTCTACTGTATGATGCGGTAGAAAAGTCAAACTTGCAGTTGATAAACGAGCGACGGATACTCGAGTTGACCTCATCACAACAAGAAAAGCTGTTATTGGTCAAATTCGGCGTAAATGTTCAACCCGAGGAAACAATCGTAATCATCAATTTTATCGACTATCTTACCGGACGCCCCGTAGCGTCATGCCGAGGGGCCTACTCTTCTCTCGGTATAACCGGAGTCGAACATGATATAAATAGCGCGATAAATCGAGTAGCCAAACAGATTTCCGAGACATTCGCCAAATAATAGTCTATACGTCAAAATCTATATCTTAACGGAAAAAAGAGTTTGCAGCATACATCTAAACAGAAAAAATACCTAATCATACGGCGCATAGCGGGTCATGAGACACTGACACAAGAGCCGCTTTTGATGTTCAGCGGAAAGTTAAAGAATCTTAAGAGTATCTTAGCGGAAAACGAATTGGTGCATCGCATCCAAACACGACATTCCTTTACGTCTAACTTTGCACAAGACATCGAGCACTTGTAAAAGTGTCCGTAGCAGAGACAACATGATCCCTATCCCTAATACAAATCCTCTATATTTACCCACTTCGCGACTATTGATATGTCGCGAGCACAAATGACAGAGAGCACCGCGACAACAGCCGCGATGCCCTCGTCATTATTGATTAAACCAACCAATATCCGATATGAGATTACGCCGAATAATTTGCACACTATGCGCGATGATGCTTTCAGCAGGCTTCGCCGTCACGGCGCAGGGACAAGACACAAATCACGTCCTCACGTTCCGCTTTGCCGCCTCCTCAGACCGCTTTTACGATGGCTATCAGGACAATCACAACCAGATAGCGGCATTAATCGAGTGCATCAATACATACAAAGACGAAATTATAGCCGGCACCATCACGGTAGACGTATTCGGCTATTGTGACTCGCGCGACAGTGCCGAGGCCAATCTCGCGACAGCGCGCACACGCAGCAACCGCGTCAAGTCCGAAATGATTACACGCTGCGGACTCACCGAGCAATGCTTCCGTACCACAAATCATTCGAACGGAGGCAATTACGTGGAAGTTCGCATCACTCTGCCGACCTCCGAGGCAGTGACCCTGCCCATGCCCGAGCCTTCGCAACCCGTGGTGACAGCCGAGCCCGAGCCGGAGTCGACACCCGTGACGCTGCCCGCCGACACTACCGACCAACGGCCCGTCGTAGCAGCCCCAACCGTACATCGTCCGCACATTGACCTTCGAGCCAATCTGTTGCGTTGGGCTACACTCACACCCGACCTCGGCATCGAATGGCACGTATCCCGGCGCTTCAGCATCTTGGCACACGGGTCATGGACCTCGTGGTCTTGGAACGACAATGATCGTCGCTATGCTCTCTGGGAAGTATTGCCCGAAGCTCGCTTGTATCCGAGCAAGAACGGCCGCGGATACATCGGCGTATACGGACACTACGGCGATTTCAATTACAAATTCACCGACACCGGACGCCAGGGCACTGTCAAGGGCGGCGGCATCAAAGGCGGATATGTATTCCGGCTCAATAAAGCACTCTCTCTTGACCTGTCCATCGGCATCGGAGGCCTCAATGTCGATTACGATAAATACTATCTATACGACGGCACTCGCGTACGCCTCGAACATGACAATAAAAATTATTGGGGCGTCACCCATGCAGGCGTCACCTTGGTGTGGAACATATTTTAATGCCCTGAAACGATGAACATCTTCAAACTCAGCATATTAGCAGGCATTGCCGCAACTGCATTATCCTCGTGCGTCAAGGATACACTCTATGATGCCAAAGGAAATATCGAAGTTACCACCGCGTGGAACAATATCTCGGCAGACGCTGTGAAGCCGTCCGAATACACTATGCACCTGCAATGGGTCACTCCGGATGTGCGCGTTGACGGCGGCGATCGCACCGCCACAGCTTCCGGCGACAAATACATCTTTACGGATAACGCCATAGGCGATTATCGGCTGTCGGTATACAACTCGCCGGAAGGCGTGACGCTCAACGGCACACGCGCCGCAGTCGCCAAAGCCGCAGACGGCGGCATCGTCGCTTATCCCGGCACGATGTTCTCCGGCGACTACCACGACTACACAAGTACAATACACGTCGCCCCCGCTGCGACATATTATGCCACCGTCAATATGGTGCAACTGATGCGCAGCGTTGACCTCGTCCTCAACGTAGTCGAGGGCGACTACAGCCGCATAGAGTCCGCCACGGCAACCGTCAACGGCGTATACGGCGCCATCGACTTCGTCACCCATAGTGCCGACCCCGCCGACCGCACACATACCACCGCCGAGCGACTCAAACAATCCGAGAATCTATTGACAGCAACGTTCCGACTCTTCGCAATACCTGAAGCCGATTACAGCAATATGTCGCTCAAAGTGGACATAGCCTTCGACAACGGCGATACACGCGTCATCACCTCCGATATCTCTACCGTGACCAAGGACTTCGGCAAAAGTGTAAGTCCCCTGGCTATTACTGCCGATTTGCGTCTTCCGGTCAAGGGTGGCTTCATCGGTTCGATTGACGGATGGAAGGTTGCCGATGGCGGCGGATACGACGCTCATTGACGCCGTTCGACACCGATCTAAATATGACACCCTTTTAATTATTATACAAATAGAAGAATAATAAACAAACGACATAACAACAGATTATGAAAAAAACAACGCTACTTACGATTGCTTTGGCAACCACACTTACGGCTTGCAATAACGACAACCCCACGCCGAACACGGGCGCCGACGAGCCCAACTTCACCGCAAGTATAGCCACCGCAGCACGCGCCTACGACAGCGCTTGGGAGTCGGGCGATATCATCGGCATTTCGGGCCAAAGCGGCGACAAAACATACTCCAATCTCAAGTACACCACCGACGGCTCCGGAGCATTTACCGCCGCCGGCGACCACATCTATTTCCAAGACAATGCCGAGGTGACTTTCACCGCTTACTATCCCTGGAGCGATGCAGTCGCAACCGCTGATACACGCCTTCAGGCTTCGCAAAAGACTTTCGACTACCTATGGGCGCAAGCTTCGGGCAGCAAGGCAAGCCCCAATGTGGCGTTCAATTTCGCACATAAAATGTCTAAGGTGGTCATCACCGCACGTTGCGGCAGCGATGTAACCTATGATGAAGTCAAGAAAGCAGTATTGGCGCTCGGCGAATTCAATACATCCGCCGCATTTGACCGTGCAACCGGCATCGTGACCTCCAAGGATGCAGCTACGCTGACATTTGCAAACAACGCCACAGCCGAACAAAATGCCCCGGCCATAGCCGATGACGCCGCCAAGACCGTAGCCTATACGCTGATAGTTGCCCCGCAATCCTTCGGCAGCGCACTGACATTCACCGCCACACAGCCCGGTGCTCAGACATACACCGCCGCAATAGACTTCACTGCCGCCAACCGCAACGCCGGCATCGCCGACCCGCGCAACGAATGGCTCGCCGGATACCAGTACGACATCGCTGTCACCATCCACAAGACCGGAGTGTCGATACAAGGCTGCACCATCACAGCCTGGACCGAAGCCGACGGCGGCAACTTTGACGCAAAATAATATCACAGCGAAAGCAGCACACAGACAACTGACAATCAACAATATCTCACGATAAAAATCATTCACACGACATGAAACTTCATAACATCCTTCTGCCCACTCTCGCAATCTTTGCTCTGGCATCCTGCTCCTCAGACAACGAGCCCGACAACACTCCGACAGCCCTCAAAATCACCGCCGGATTCGAGACCAACTCTCGCGCCTTAGGCTCGACATGGGAATCGGACAAAATCGGCGTATTCGCCATCGCCGGCAACACCAAGATGCAGGATAAGTACAAAAACATATCCTACTCCACCACCTCGACAAGCGATGTCGCCGAGTTCACCGCCGACGCCGCCCCGATATACTTCGAAGGCACTGAGGATATAACATTCTGCGCATATGCACCATACGAAAGCGGTGCGACCTGGAACAATCCCCAGGTCAATACCCGCTACCAGGTGACTCGCGAGCAGCAAAAACGCATAGACTTCATCTACGCTACCGGCGCCGTAGCCTCCAAGAACAGCCCCGTACTGTCTTTCACCGGCTCCGCCGCCTTCCGCCACGTAATGTCGCGTCTGGTGGTCAAGCTCAAGCCCGGCGACGGCCTCACAACCCCTGACGTCGCTATCGGCGGCCATTACATCGACGGCCTCATCCATGACGGCACCTTCGACCTCGCCACCGGCGCAGTTACCCCCTCCGGCAGTCCCATCGAATGGTCGCTGGTATACTCGATGCGCACTACTGATATGACCAATAATGTCGTCACTTATGACGCCCTCGTTATCCCCCAGACGTTGACAGCTCCGCTGAAATTCAAGTCCGTAATTGCTGCACAGGCGTACGTCAACGATACCGCCATGCAGCCCGCTCTCGAGCCCGGCAAGACCTATACTTACACCATTACCATCCATAAGACGGGCCTCAAAATCGAAGGCTGTACCGTCACTGATTGGGAAGACGGCGGCAGCGGCTCCGGCGAAGCCGTGATGCAATAAACATCATCACGACAAAAGATTACCTTAGTGTGGGAATATCGTTCTGATACAGCCATTCCACACTAAGGGAAAACAAACGCCATATCCTTTATCAGCCGACATGCGTACATCAAGCACACTTTATCCGGCTTCTCGTCAAGGGATACAACAAAACACTATAACACCGCCAATATGACGTTAAAGCATATTCTTACAATTTCATCCGCCATAGCGCTCTCGGCACTATACCTATGCTCCTGTGCCGAAGAAGACGGCCCGGACTTCACAGATAGCAGGGAGCTTCAGATTTCCGGCACATTTGTCGGGGAGCGTGCCCCGCAGTCCCGCGTAAACGGCTCTCTATGGGAAGCCGACACAATCGGCGTGTACATCACAGCGCCGTTCTCCTACGCCATAGTCAAAGACTACCAAAACCTTCCCTATTACACCACGTCTACCGGAACAACGGCAATTTTTACCAAAATTGGCAAAGCCATCGCCGTTTCTGACTTGACAGCCGTGTCTAATTCTATTATCGCGTATGCGCCATATACCCCCAATGATCCGAGTAGAATAGACAATTCAACCTTTGGAATTGCAATCAACACCCGCAAGCAAAACACTCGCGAGCTACAACGCAAGATTGACATTGTGCGTGTACAAGAAGGAATACAGGCCGACTGGATAAGCAGCGGCAAAATCGACAACCTTGTCTTCAGCCATCAAATGTCGAAAATTGTCATAAAAATCAAGGCAGACCCGGCAATGGGCATCACTCTCGACGACATAACTAAGGCCGAATGTACCTTGGGCGGCTTGCAACACGACGACATCAATTTCAGCACGACATGTAACTCGTTTAATTTTGACAACAGGGCACCCATCAACGACTGGTCGCTCAAGGACAACACCATACAACAAGTCATTGACAACGCGACCGAGCAGGCGGTAGTCTATACGGCAATCGTAGCCCCGCAGACGGTATCCGGTTCCGATCTCACACTGACAATCAACGGCAAAACATATCAAAGCAACGACTCGCTGTTCGGTGTGCTAAAACGCAAGCGCGTCTATACATACACCGTCACCATCAAGCCTTCCGAGCTAAGCCTCATCGCCACCCAAAAGGACTGGGATGACGGCGGCGAACACTTTGCCGAGCTTTGATTGCTCCAACGACACCGAACAACACACACATCCAACAACGGACATACATACGGACATGAACAAAAGCATCAAGAAATATATCTATGCCATACTCGGCGGCATAATGCCGGCGGTGCTATTCGTTGCTTGTGCATCAGAAGACAGCGAGCCGCAGGACATCGCAGGCACACCCCTCGAGTTTATTGCCAATGGCCTCGGTCTCAATATAAGCACCGAAGGTACAATCAGCTCGCGCACAGCATGGCTGGAAGTGGACACCGGCGGCGTGGCAATACAGGCCAACGGCGCACTACGCAAATACATCGTCTCCGACACACTGGACAACGCATCCATAGCGCTGCTCACATCCTCCAACCCCTTCATAGTCAAGCCGGGCGGGAAAATCGAAGTCATCGGGCGCTTCCCCAACCGCTACTATCCCGTAGGAGACACAATCATGTGGACTACCTGCCACTCATCCACCATCAGCGACGACCTCATGCTCGCCTATTCCAACGACATCGGTCGCGACGGTCGTAAACTCGATTTCTACCACACTCAGGTCAAAATCGTAGTCAACATCCGCAATACGCAGTACATCAAGAACCTGTACCAGAACTGCTGGCTCGTCCTACTCCGGGACATCGACCAGACAGCCGAATACACGGTGAACAAAAGCGACAAGAAGATAACCCTTGACCTCATCAAGTCATACAACACCGAAGACAAGACACCCCCACACAAGGGTCTAAATCCGGCAAACACCGTCAAATGGGGTTCGGTGACCGAGGAGGCCGCATATTCGTATGAAACAATAATCGTTGCACAAAAACGGGCCACCGACAAGCCGTTCATCGTTATGGAATACCGTCCCGTATCGGGCATCGGTCCGCAAATAACACACAATATCGACCTGTCCAAATTTGTGACCGCCTCGGAGTTCGAGTTTAAGAGCGGATACGTCTACACCTTCAACATCACCATCAACGGCAGCAGCAAGGACGATGTCGAAGTTACGACAACATCTATGCCGTGGGCCAAGAACAGCAACGACTACTCGCTCACGATTTAATGCCATGACATAGGCCTCAGAAAGCAGTGACAACAAACACAACACCAAGCAGATGAAAAAGACCATACGATACATAGCATTATCCCTGACGGCGGCACTGGTATGCACACTGGCGGCATCCTGCGCCTCGGACGAGCCGACAGCCAACGAACGACCCCGATACGCCTTAGAGGTCGGCAACATAACCCTCGCGGACTACACCGAGACCCCGTGGAACGGCAAGCCCGCATCAAGAATGACCGAAAACGACGACCTGTCGGCAACCCTGCTCGAATGGAACGGCACGGAGACATTCATCGTGCGCGAACTCAGCGACGATGCAGCAGATTGCGTGCAGGCAAAACCGGACGGAATCGGCGAAATCACCCTGGTGACAGAGCCGGACGGCCGGAAGAAAGTCCAAATAAATAAGCCCATCATGGCATACCGTGACCTCGAAGTCAACAAATATGTTGCATTCACCCCCAACACTTTCGACATTACCGACCAAACCGAAGGGCTGAAATACCTGCTCATCTCCGACACCGCGACCGTTGCAAAAGACCAAGGTCAGGTAGACTTCAACTTTCATAACGGACTGGGCATCCTGCGCGTATACGTCACCGGCCCCTATGCCGACAAAGTCGAATCCATCGAGTTTGACAGCAAGACCCAAGCCGGCGTCCGCATCACCAAAGAACGAGGCTTCCACGTACGCCCCTTCGGCAGATACGGATACATCAAGACCAAGAAGCACGTGACCGCCTCAGGCACATTCTGGCAGGCTGCGGTAGTACCCGACGAGCTCTCCAATGTGTCCGCCTCGGGAAAGATTGTTCACCTATCCTCGGTCGAATACATCCGCATCAACGGCGACAAGACCTACTCCCTCGTTGACGCCTTCAAGAGCGGCAGAAACGAGAACGACATCATCGCCGCCGGCAAAATCACCACCCTCACCATCACCTGCAACAACAAGCCCTAAGCCCCACCCATCCCCGCGAAAAACAGTATCTGCCGGACAAAGGAAATCGCAATGGTTCCTTTTGTCCGGCAGATGCTTTATGCGGTTTACACGAATAGGCGGGTGGTCAGGTGTCGGCGGTGGAGGTGACGATGACGGAGGCGAGGGCGAGGCCGAAGGCGGCGGTGACATAGACGACGGTGCCGTTAGGTCGCTTGGCGCCGTTGACGGTGGCTTCGCGCTCGGTGGGCCGAACATTGGGCGCCTGCTGCGGCGAGTAGGCACACTTGAATTTGCGCGAGGGGAATGTACCGCTACGGCGAAAGCGTTGCCGCAATGCACGGGCCAAAGGGTCTCCCTCGACTTTCCAAAATTCGGCTATGCGTATCTGTGTAGGGTCGGTCTTGCATGCGGCGCCCATACTCGAGACAAGCCGAGCCGACGAGGCGGTGGCGTTGCATATCAGCAATGCTTTGTCTGCCAGCGAGTCAATGGCGTCTACCACCCAGTCGTATGTCCCGAGGTCGAAGTCGGCGGCTGTATCGGCGGTGTATATGCCGTGCACGGGGCGGACGTCAATATCGGGGTTGATGCACCGCAGGCGCTCGGCGGCGACATCGACTTTGGGGCGGCCGATGGTCTCGGAAGTAGCGATAAGCTGTCGATTGATGTTACTGGGGGCTACGGTGTCGCTGTCTACCAACGAAATGTGTCCTACGCCGCTGCGGGCCAGGGCTTCGGCGCACCACGACCCCACGCCTCCGACACCGAAAACGATGACACGAAGGCGGCCGAGCCGCTCGAGGGCCGTTTGGCCCAAGAGCAGCTCGGTGCGATCGAAGTATTGAGATGTGTCTGTGTTCACTTGACAAGTACGCGGCGGCTGAAGTCGTCAACAACAACGATGTACAGACCTTTGGCAAGGTCGAGAGCATTGTCTCCGGCGTTCAGCGTACCATTGAAATATGTAATGCCGTCGATGCCGTATACTTGCACTTCGGCCTGCTCGCTAAGGCTGACAACGAGTTGACCGTTGAGACTGTATGCCGTCCAAGCGTGATAGTCGCTTTCGACGCCTGCGATACCGCCACGATAGTGGGATATGGCGATATTGTCGAAGTGTGCACGGGCGCCTGCGGTCTGCACAAAGCGCACGCGGACATCTCCGCTGACATTGGCGGTGACGGTGTACTTCTTGTAGGCTTCGCCCTTGGGCAGAGTGATGTTCGCTACTGTCTTCCAGTTGTTAGCGCCATCGCCGGAGCATTCCACCTTGAATTCGCATGCAGCATCGCCATCCCAAGCCTTGGCATAGAAGGTGATTTCGCCTACGCCGCCGGCGATGTCTTCGGCCGTCTCGAAGGACGAAGAAGCGCTCTTACCCAAGCGCATGTAATTTGAACCTTCATACGCTTTCTTACTTTCGGCAAATACGCCTGCATCATGGAGGTTCCAGACGCACATTGTGCCTTTTACAGTATTCTTATTGTAGCTGCCGCTTGCTTCTGCCTCGAAGTCCTCGACGAAGTCGATGGCTTCGGTGACCTTGGCCGATACTTCAGCCTCATCGGTGGTATAAGTCTCGCCTTTGGCTGTCGTGGCGGTGGCTATGATGGAGCTGGCGAAGGTGCCGGCTTTGGCGCTGTTGACGCGGATGTATATGCGGTCTTCCTCTGGTTTGATGACGATTTTCTGCGACCATTCGGCCTTATCGGAGGACAGTTCGAACGGAGCTTTAACCTCAATAGTAATGTCGGAGGTGATGTTCTCGACCCCTACGAGTAGCTCCTCGGCCTCGGAAGGTATGCCCGGCTCGGCCACCAGCGACAACTCGCCGTCGTGCATGAAATCGATAGATGGTATCGGGGCTGCAGTGGTGACATTGATTTTACCTGAAGTCAACGTCTTGGATTTTACGTAATATGTGTAGGCCGTTTCGGGTGATAGGTCGCTGCAGATGTATTGCTCGTCTTTAGCCTTGACCGTACGCGGATAGGAAGTAACGGCATTGCCTTCGGCATCGAGTACATAAATTGTATATGTGCCGTCAGCAGCTTCGTCGCCTACGTAGGTCCAGTGTGCGGTAAAACTTTCGTCGCTAATGTCGGTAGCAGCTCCCACGGGCAGTCCGGTCATGGCGTTGGCGGTCAACTTGACCGTAGTCTTGGCCGTTCCGGAAGTGAGGGTGAGCGTTCCGACTGCGACACCGGCTGCAGGTGCCGTATAATTCAGGGTGAGTATGGCACCGTCAGTAGTCATGGATGCATCGGCGGCTATGGAGGTCGTGCCGGCGGTAAATCCGGCACCGCTGACGCTGACGCTGATGGCTTCCTTGAGGCCTTCGGCCTTGACGGTCACAGCCTTGGTGCGTGCCAAGCCTACGGCTGTAACGCCGAAGTCAACAGTACTGCCATCCAAGGGAAGCAGGAAGGCCGGGTCGGCGCTGATATTGGTAGACCAGTTTTGGCCCTTCTTGTTGCCCCAGATGTATTCGGCCAATTCGGGGTGATCGATGAAGGGGTTGCGGTTGTGCTGTGCGCCGTATACAACTTCCTGACGGTCAAGTTCCTTTTGGCTGACCGGATCTTCGCGATGCCATTTCAACAGCAGGTTGATGGCCCATGACGAGAAGGCGGGGTAGCTGTTGCCGGCCAGCATCGGGGATTTCCATCCGGCGATTTTGTCATTATAGGCTGCCGCCATATAGAAATACGAGCGGGCAAAGTCACCTTTATACTGATCGTCCGGCTCGAATACCGTGCCCGAATACCCGGGGAAGGTGCAGTTGCCGAGGCGTCCCAGAGCCTTCACACTGCCGCTTGAAGGCAAGGTCGTACCATTGGCACATTCGCCATAAGGGAAGTTGGAGCGCTGGCCGTTGACTTTCCCATCGGTGGGATAGATGTGGAAAGCCTCGCTGTACATCGGCATGGCATCATTGAACCAGCTTTTGGGGAACGAGTGTTCGCGATTGTAGCAATCACCTACCTTAGTGTAATTGCCGCAAGTGGTGTTCGGTTTCCAATGTTTGGTCGAATACATATCCCAGATGGTCCCGTCGGGATACACATCGGAAGTTTTGTATAGATTAAGCAACTCTTTCTTGTAACCCAAAGCTGTGTGGTCTCCGACTTTCTTGCAGAGAGCCGACAGCAGTGCGGCCCCCGACTTGTTTTCGCAAGTGGAGTAGTAGCCCGCCGGCTCAGCGGCGAAAGCCACGGCTGTCGACGCTAAAGCCAGCGCCAGAACAGCACCTTTTAAGTACCGTAAAATCATGATACGATTGGTTTGTTGTTTTATGTGTTTTGGTTTCTTTGTAGTAATGCTCGGTTGCTCTAAGCGTATCGAATTCCGTACCCAATATGGCGTCCTCCTTTACGGCGTCCTATTGCATCTATTTTGGGTAGGCGTGAACTCCTCGGTTTTTTAGGGCAATGGACTGCAAAGGTACGCAAAATCTCCGACCCGCCAAGCACTTTGCCAAAAAAATCGCGCCTGCATCGAAATAACGGCTCGTCAGGGACAGGGTGCGCCATAATCGTATACCCGTAGTGGCGCAATACATTGACAGCCATTAGACATGATGCGTTTCTCCTTTGATTTTAGATCAGTCTATACCGTTAATGATGTTAAATAGATTCTCGAACTTATCAACAACGCCATAACGGGTTGTATTTGAGGAGATTGAATTAAACAGGCGTTTAGCACATTCGGTCTTGGCGAGTTCGACATCTCGCAACTCCATCTTGTCAAGCGACCCTTTGGTTTCGGCAACAAAAAACACATGACGCACCGTGCCATCCTCAAATACTATCGCCCAGTCGGGAGCATAGTATCCTACAGGGGTGGGGATTTTGAATTTTCGTGGCAGCTTGGCAAAAATAAGGACTTCGGTAGCCGATTGTAGCGAATTGGCAAAGTCTCGTTCACCGTTGCTATCGTATGCCACGTAAGGCGTGATGTGCTTAGATAGTTCAACGGCCTTATTAATATTCAATCTGCGCTCCAGCACGAAAATCGTGCTGTCATATGGGTCGGACTTGGAAGGATTGTAAGTGATATGGTCAATAATCATCGTCGCCTTTTCGTCACGAATAGCCCTAATGACATTGCGGATAAATTCTTCGGGGTTATTCTTGAATAGCAAGGCTTTCATACCAATACCCTTTAGAATCTTCACGACAGAGCGACGAGTAAGGCGGGCGCCGCGGGCTATGTCGCCCACCACATCGTAAGGCACTGACGAAGTGCAAACGTCCGTAAGTTCGCGTGTCGCGGATTTAGTATTACCAAACTCCGTCACCCACTCCGTGTCCTGCTCGCCTGTCACCATAACATACTGAAGTTTGGTAACATTAAGATTCTTTCTCAGGTTGGCGATAGCCTTTTCTATCAATTCATCGCTATCGTAGTGAACGGTATAAACGTATTTTTTCGCTCGTTGACGCACTGCGGAAACATTGCAGCTATCTTCGCCACATTGCCTCCCACCACATCACAGCTTTGCATTTTCAGTTTTTCCATTATTTAAGTTTGTTTAATAATCGTTTTTGATTCGTTCAAAAGAAGTTATCTTGCTAATTAAGTGGATACGTTGGTCAAATGAAATATCGCTATATCCAAATAAAGTTTTACTATGATGTATATAGTTAGTAATTCTTTCAACTATTTTTTCAGTTGGCACAACAATATGAGATATCTGATTAAACCAGTGCCCTGGAATAACAATAAAAGCATCTTCACTATTATCTAATGCCTTATTTAATGAATCTTTTATATCAAAGAATTCACATTCATATAAGCCAATTTGCCACTGAAACTCTGTATCTCTAATATTGGGATAAATAGCTCTCCATTCTCGTTCATCATAATTGTATAATATTTTGCCATTGCTGTTTTTGCTATACGTAGGTTTATATAAGGAAATTAGATTATTTATAGATTGGCTCAACTCTATACAATAGTCAAATAAGTCTTTACATCCTACGTTGTTATATATCAACTGACGAACATTTGAACTTGATAAGTCAAATTCGTCAGATTGAGAATTTGGGCATGAATCTTTGCAAAGAATGGAACACAAATTTTTCAATAAATATCCAGGTGCGCAAGATATATAAGTTAGGGCTTTTGAAATTGTATCTGAATCTCCATACAAAACCGGGTTAATAAATTCGCTGTAAAAATTGCATAAGAAATCTTTCTTTACGCCAATCGCAAATCTGCCATAATTCTTAGAATGGCGTTCAACTCTTATAAGTGGAATATCACAAAACGAAACCATTGGCATAGCAATTCCTCGATATGTACTAATACTTATATCCTCCGTGGCTTTAAATAGTCCACGAGTAAGAATATTATCAATAACTGATTCTGGAACACGTTCAAAAGCAAATGAGTATCTAAAACCACGTTTTAAAATGGATTTAAATACTGCTTCCTTTCGAGTGAAATGAAATAATGATTCTGAATTTGGATTCATAAATTTGCCTTCAGTTTCTTGATTTCTGAATAGAGTTCACGCTGGCGGCGAGGTTGAGCGGTGGAGCGCATTTGCTTTTCAAGCAATGCGATTTTGGCGAGGATGGCTTTGCGCTCGGTGTCGAGCTTGATTTGTTCGGTGAGCGAATTATCTTGTTCAACAGAAAACTGACCGATTGCAGAAACGATGTTTTGCCAAACAGTGTCGAGGTTGAGTCCGGAAAGTTCAACGGAGAGCGAGTCTATCGATTGCCAAGGAGTGCAAAACAGCTTAGTGTGATACACGACAAGCATAGCCTCGTCTTCAAAGCGGAGAAAATATATGATGCGCTGCGGAATGCTTTTGGCAAGAAGGACGACGTTCTTTTGATCAAAGTCGCGAGATTTGAGCGAGACTTCAATAACGAATATCTCTTTTATCTCTGTGCCTTCAGCTATAGCCGGTAAAGTGCGAGGTGAAATCCAGTTTACGAAGTCGAGACGTGCCACATCGCCATCGAAACTTTCGCGTTGCGATGGTGCCCAATCAAACCGCCTGTAAAGCTGCACCTTAGGAAGCGGCCTCATGACTTCTGTCGATAGTGGCAGTCCGAGCATCTTGATTAGTCTTTTCTATGGGCCTCGAGGAAGAATTGTTTCTGGCGCTCAATTTCACTACGTAGCTCTTCTTCGGTAGGCATATATGTCATATATTTAGCTGCGAATAGCTGTTGGCTTTCATTGAGAACAGAATATTTAGCTATTGTCGAATCGGTATCTGTACAAAGCAGTACTCCTATTGTGGGATTATCATCGGGCCCTTTCATTAAGTCATCGTACATTCTGACATACATGTCAAGCTGACCAATATCGGCATGCCCCATCTTATGTGTTTTTAACTCGAAAATTACAAATCGCTTCATGCGAAAGTTGTAAAATGCCAAGTCGATATAGAAGTCGTCGTTTTGTGTTGATATATGTTGTTGACGTTCTACAAAAGCAAAACCACGTCCAAGCTCAAGGATAAACTGTTCTAAATTATCAATAAGAGCTTGCTCCAACTCCGATTCAGAAAAATTGCTATCTCGCTTAAAGCCCATAAACTCAGCAACGGTCGGATTCTTGATATACTCCAATGGGTCTTTATCATTATATGGTGCAACAGCCTCCGGCAACGTAGAATGCGGATTTTCTCTTTGTTCCGCCAGCCTTCTTTCGTAATACTGAGAGCATATATTTCGATCAAGCGTTGTTGTGCTCCACATATCTTTAGACGCGTGAGACAGATACCATAGACGAGCTTCGGGATTTGTGACAGATAATAATCTGCGAATATGTGTCCATGTAAGATTTTGCACGAGTTCGTGCAAAATCTCCATGTTAGAGAATGAAAGATAAAACTGGCGGTAATATGCCAAATTCCTTTTACCGTAACCCGGACCGTATTCGGCTTTAAGGTTTTCTGCAAGTTCGGCTATAAGGCGTGTCCCATAGCCGGCTCTGCTGTTACCCTTTTGTTCCTCTTCAACAATTCGACGTCCAATATTCCAATAAGTGGCAAGTGTAATGCTGCCAACAGCTGAATATGCCTGATGGCGGCCGGATTCAATTATTGAGCGTACATCGCCAATAAAGTCTTGTGAAAGTGGTATTATTATTTGATTGGTCGTCATATAATTAACATATTACTAAGAAACAAATTAGTTCAAAATCATCAAGTCCGCGGACTTCATTGCCGAAAAGGGCATTGGGATCGCCCTCGAGGAATTGAGTCGAGGAATATAGAACTCTCGTTTTTGCTTATCGACTTTTTCTGTGATAAAGGATGGCGAAGTGAAAATGAAGCGCAACTCCGATATATCGGAGAGCTGTTCCTTCAGCTCTTGAAAGGCATAAATAGAAAAACAAGACGCAGCAATCGAAAGACGGCTACCCTCGCGAAGCGTGGCGAGCATATCCTCTTTCAAAGTCTTATTTACGTTGTCTATTATTTCCATATAAAAAAATAAAACTCCGACATAGCGGATAAGGCCAAGTCTTTCTAACTATGCTCTCTTTGCCACTGCAAAGAACGTCTATACGTCGGAGATTCAAAAACCTTTTACTGCAAAACGCCGTTATGTCGTATGTTTATTTGGCCGCTACATCAGACACTTCGCAATCGCAAAATTACGAAAAATCTTTGAGAATTCGGCATGCACCGCAATGTTTAGCGGTCATAAGTCCGAACGATTCCGCTACGAAGTGCAACGGCAAAAGCATCACTCTCCGGATGGGTCGATTTGCACTTTCAGACCAAGAAAGTACCGGCCATACACATTATGGCGTTGGAGACAACCCGAGCGCCGAAAACGCCCGAACCGTATCGCATCATCTCATTTCCAATAATCTTCGTCCTCCTCGTCCGAATAATCGTCGTCAAAATAGATCTCATCATCAATTCCATCAAATACTGCCTCGCCGGTATTGGTTTGGTAGTCGTAATCGACATACATATCATGCTCCGGGTCGCCGTTATACGCATCGCGGTCGTCGTAATTGTCCATAGTCATATTTTAATATTGCTATACTTATGTGTTGTCCAAGGCAAGATGGTTCGTGCCTATCGAATATGATATTGATGCAAATTTAATGTTTAATTCCAAGATAACTTAATCCGAAGATATATTGTTTGTTAAACTATCCGAAAATTAGATTCGGCTCGTGTTTTTCGGCTAAAATCGGGAATGGAGAGCGAATTACGGAAATTTTTCTTTGATAATTGGAGGGGAAGTCGTAACTTTGCGGCGCAAACAGGTGCACGGCCATCGGCCGTGCTTAAAAGGGAATCGGGTGTGAATCCCGAACAGTCCCGCTGCTGTGAGCCTCACGCCACTGTGCGTCAGCACATTGGCACGACCTCGGGCATACGTCACTATACCGCTGCAGGCGGTACGGGAAGGCGTCCGAAGCCGGTCGGAGGCGAGTCAGAAGACCTGCCTGAGAGCAAAAATGCCGATGCTCTGCCAAGGGCGTTATAGCGACGCCGGCTTGCGAGGACGAGCTCAGAGTCTCATCAGACCCGAAATTCCTGCCGGGAATATGGGCGCATTGCGCGCCGCACGTTCCGGAGGATGCGGCAACAGCATCTGCGACATGTTTCACCCACGCCCTTGTCCGCCACTGCGGAAGGAGCACAACACATTCGTCAGATGCCACAAACATCTAAGACATTTTTGAAAGAACACCGCGTATGCCGCCGAGTATGCGTGGCGGCCGTCCTCGCATTTGCAGCCGCCACCGCCGTGTATGCACAACCCCCCGAAGGGGCTTCATCGGTCTTGGCCGAGCGCGACAGCGCCGCCACCATTGCACGCTCGATGGCATGGAGCGACAGCATCCAGTCGCTGCACGAGCTGATAGTGACCACGCGCCGCCCGTGGGAACCCACCGAGATTATTCCGGTGCAGACCCTTGCCGGCGAGGAGTTGCGCCGTCTGTCCAGCAATAGCGTGGCCGACGCCTTGCGCTATTTCTCGGGCGTACAGGTCAAGGATTACGGAGGCGTTGGCGGCATAAAGACCGTCAACATCCGCTCGATGGGCACCAATCATACCGGCGTAGTGTACGATGGCGTAGCCTTGGGCAATGCCCAAAACGGGCAGATAGATCTCGGGCAGTTCTCGCTGGATAATATGGAGGCGCTGTCGCTGTACAACGGACAAAAAAGTCAGATACTGCAGCCGGCACGCGACTTCGGCAACGCCGGTACAATATATATGCGCACCGCCGTGCCACAATTTAAGGGCGATGAGACATACCACGCCCGTGCGGCAGTACGCACCGGCAGTTTTGACCTCATCAATCCCTCGACTTTGGTTCAGCTCAAGTTGTCTCGCCGCGTAAGCGCCTCGCTCAGTGCCGAATGGCTCAATTCGTCCGGTAAATACAAATTCCGCTATCGCCGTGTCAATCCCGCCGGCGAAGTAGCCTATGACACCACGGCCACGCGCCAAAACGGCGACATCAACGCCACGCGCCTCGAGGCCTCGGTCTTCGGCAAGACATCGCACGGCAATTGGATGGCCAAGGCCTACAATTATAATAGCGAACGAGGCATCCCCGGCGCTATCGTCAATAATGTATGGCGGCGCGGCGAACGCATTTGGGACACCAATAGCTTTATCCAAGGACATTGGCGTGCCACATACGGGCGCTGGACCACCCTGGCCAACGCCAAGTACGCCTTCTACCGCACACACTACGTCAACAATGACGACAAGCAAATCAAGGTGGACAACCTCTACCGCCAGCGCGAGGTCTACGTTTCCACGGCCAACCAATACGACATCATACCCGGCAAATGGGAAGTATCGGCCAGCTACGACTTTATGTACAACAGCCTTGACGCGGATGTCTACGACTTCGTGCGTCCCGTGCGCTACTCCAATCTGTTGTCCGCCGCCACCGCCGTCACCCTCGGCCGCTTCAAGGGGCAGGCTTCAGCCTTGGGCACCTTTGTACGCGATATGCTCGAGGAAGTTCAGGATCCTCCCACAAAGCACGTGTTCACTCCGGCCGTGTATGCCTCCTACGCTTTTGTAGACACCAAGAACGAGCGTGGCTCCGATATGCTGTCGCTGCGCGCCTTCTACAAGCGTTCGTTCCGTATGCCCACGTTCAACGACTTGTATTACGCCGATATGGGCAATTCCAAGCTCAATCCCGAACGAGTCACCCAGTACAATGTCGGCATCGTGTACGACCACACACGCCGCCACTCGCTGCTGTCGTCCGTCAAATTCAGTGCCGACGGATATTACAACAAGGTACACGACAAGATTGTGGCCTACCCCAAGGGACAGCAATTCCGTTGGACGATGCTCAATCTGGGCCTCGTAGACATCCGCGGAGTTGACATCAGCGCCGCCGCCACCGTCACCCCGCGCCGCGATATGGACATCACCCTGCGCCTGCAATACACCTGGCAGCGCGCCATAGATATCACCAATCCCGAGGACAACTACTATCGCGACCAAATCCCATACATACCGCACCACAGCGGAAGTGCCATAGCCAATATCGCATGGCGTCGATGGAACCTCAACTACAGTTTCATATACGTAGGCGAGCGCTACAACCAGCAGGAAAACATCCGCTACAACTATACACAGCCCTGGTACACCAGCGATGTATCGCTGACGCGCGACTTCACCATCGGCAAAGTAGGCCTTCGCGCCACCGTCGAAATCAACAACCTGTTGTCCCAGGACTATGACGTCATCATCAACTACCCCATGCCCAAGCGCAACTACCGTTTCACACTCACCGTAACGATATGACGACCAAGGGTATGAGCACTAAGACGATGACGACACGTGCCGCAGAGGCGGCACGCGAACGCGATTATAACTATACAATAATATATAGACCTATGATTCATCCCCATACGTCATTCCGACTAACGGGATGTATGATTTGTTTTCTGCTACTCATGCTATGTACCACGAGCTGTCGAGAGGACGAGCTCGTGGTGCCGGCAGAGTATGACCCCGTGCCGGCTGTGCCGGACAGCGAGGGTCGCATACGCGGGATGTATCTGCTCAACGAAGGCAATATGGGCAGCAACAAATGCACCCTCGACTATCTGGACTACGTCACCGGGCTGTATGCCCGCAACATATACCCCGAGCGAAACCCCAATGTCATCAAGGAACTCGGCGATGTCGGCAACGATATCGCCATCTACGGCAGCAAACTATATCTCGTGGTAAATTGCAGCCATAAAGTCGAAGTCCTGGATGCAAAGACGGCAGTCCGCATCGGCAAAATAGACATCCCCAACTGTCGATACATCAAATTTCACCGCGGCAAGGCATACGTCAGCAGCTATGTAGGCCCGGTACTTATCGATCCCGATGCTCCCAAAGGCGCGGTCTACGAGGTGGACACCACCAGCCTCAAAGTCACCAGACGCTGTATCGTCGGATACCAGCCCGAAGAAATGGAGATTATCGACGACTACATGTACGTCGCCAATAGTGGCGGATACCGAGTGCCCGATTACGACAACACCGTATCCGTAATCCAGTTGATAGACTTCAAGCAGGTGCGTCAGATACCCGTGGCCATCAACCTGCACCGCATACGCAAAGACAAATACAACCGGCTATGGGTGACCTCGCGCGGCGACTATAATAGTGTGCCGCCCCGATTATATTATCTGGAACGAGACGAAGGCTCGGGCGAAATGCGCGTGGCCGGGTGTCTGGACATCGCCGTGAGCGATATGGCCATACGCGACGACAGCATGTACTACATAGGTGTCGCATGGAGCAATTTCACCGGCACCAATACCATATCTTACGGTATCGTCAATGTTCGCGACCGACAGCGCGTGGCCGACAACTTCATCACCGACGGCACCGAGCAGAACATCAAAATGCCTTACGGCATCACCATCCACCCCGTCACCGGCGACATCTACGTCACCGATGCCAAAAATTACGTATCCTCGGGCACGCTCTATTGTTTCAGCCCCGACGGCAAACGCCAATGGAGCGTCCGCACCGGCGACATTCCGGCTCATATCTGCTTTTACGAGAACCGCTGATGAGAAGATCACACAAAGGCATATTATATATAATGTCTACCGCTATGGCCCTGACAATCACCGGCTGTAACGGCGGCGACACGCCCATCGTCAGCCTCGGGCTGGACGACTACTACCGCGTGGCACGCATGACCAAGCTCGACCTTGACCCGGCACTCACCGGACAGGACTACCGCTGGACCATCACGCGCCCCGACGGCACCGACAGCATCATCGAGGGACAACGACGTCTGGTATTCCTCACCGCCGAAGAAGGGCGCTACACCCTGCGCTTCGACATCGAAGACCCTTCCGTTCCCATGAGCCATACGATGACCGTGGACGTACTTCACGAAGAAGTCGAATTCAGTCCCTACATAGCCACCGTGACCGAGTACTGCCCCGCCCCGGGACAATTTGTCAACGATATGCCGCGCTACGATGAAGGCGATACCGCCGAGGATATGGCGCGTAAGGCCGGCGAGTGCATCAGCGGCACCAACGACGTGATGATTTCGCTCGGCGCATACGGCGGCTACGTGACCTTTGCCTTTGACCATACCGTAGTCAATCTCCCCGGCAACGATTTCCGCATCTGGGGCAACTGCTTCTACGAAGCCACCCATCCCGAAGACCGCGGCGGCAGCGCCGAACCCGGCATTGTGATGGTGTGCTACGATGCCAATTGCAACGGCATCGCCGATGACCCATGGTACGAGCTGGCCGGCAGCGAATACTATTCGTCCAAGACACATCACAACTACACAATTACATACAGCCGGCCCGACCCCAACGCCGAGCCGGTAGAAGACGGCGCACTCGACAATTTGTACTACATCCCGTGGAAGGACAATACCGGAGCAACGGGATACGTCGCCCACAACATATTCCACGACGGCGAGTACTGGCCCAAATGGATGCCGCAGCAGACGCTGACATTCCAAGGCAGTTGCCTGGCGCCCAACGCCATAGACCGCAGCGGTGTCGGCTCCTACTACATCCTGTACAGCTACGACTGGGGCTATGTAGACAATCATCCCAACGACTATCCCGAGCTCAACAGCTTCGACATCTCCAACGCCGTAGACTCCGAAGGACGTCCCGTCAAACTGCCCGGCGCCGACTGGATACGCGTATACACCGCCGTCAATCAATATTGCGGATGGATTGGCGAGACTTCCACCGAGTTAAGTCGTGCCGCCGACCTCCACGTCATCGCCACTATGGTACCTACCGCCGCTCGGCGGCGTTGATTTACAAGCACTAACCACAGAAAGAAAACACCAACCAATTAGTGAATATGAAAAAATTCTACAACAAGAATCTATTGGCTACCATCGCACTTGTCATGGCAGCAGCGCCCGCCGCTTCGGCCGAGGAAGATCTCTCCGGAGGCTTCTTCTACCTCAACGAAGACTGGTACGGGCACAACAACTCCACTATCAATTACTTACGCCCGGACGACCCGGACGGCAACTATTGGGAATACCGTGTATTCAAAACCCGTAACCCGGGCAAGGAACTCGGATGTACCGCACAAGACGGCATCGCGTGGGGCGGACGCCTGTACCTCATCGCCAAACAGGAGAAAGACCCCGGAGCATCCGTCACAGGTGCACGAATCACCGTATGCGACTACACCACAATGAAATGCATAGCCCAACTGACCAACATCGACCCCTCGGGCGCACGCTGTGACGGCCGCGGTGTCGTAGGAGTCTCCCGAGACAAGGTCTACATTTCTTCGACCAATGGCGTATGGGTATTCGACACCCACACCAATACCATAACCAAGCAAATTGTCGGAACGGAAAATCCCAACGGCAATAGCGACCAAGATGCCACCAATCCTTCCGGCGCACTCTACCACGGACAATGCGGCGCTATGGTGCTGAGCGGCAAATATGTATTCGTTGCTCATCAGACCTACGGCGTACAAGTCGTGGATGTCGCCACGGACCAAATCGTAAAGACCATCGATTTCAAACAACTCGGCGAAGATGTCGGTGTCGGATCGCTCATCAAAGACCGCAACGGCATCATCTGGGCCGGCGTCAACGGCAGTATTTCGTCCAGCTACGGCGAAACAATGTCGTATATCGTCCGTATCGATCCGGCGACATTGACGCCCGAATTCATCGAGCTTGATGCATCCGTGCCCCAGCCCACCAATACGTGGTACGCATGGACTCCGGACTGCATGTGCGCAAGTATGCACAACGACTATATCTATTGGAAAGGCGATGCCGGATACTTTATGTGGTATATGGCCACTCAGGTTGTACGCTACAATACAGTTACGCGCCAAGCCGAGACCATCATCGAGACCGGCGGAACATACACCAGCAAAGACCGCTACATCTACGGCTCTTCGATGCGTATCCACCCTGTCACAGACGAAATTTATATGGCTGTAAACCAAGACACAGGCGTCAACAGCTACTGGACACGCCGCTACAGCTCGTCCGGCGAGTTAATTAAGGAATACGCGATGATTGACAGCTACTGGTTCCCCTCGCTACCCATCTTCACCGAAAATGACGACAAGTCGACATCGGCTGTGAGCGACATCACCGCCGACGACAACGACAACACCGCCGCACCCGAATACTACGACCTGCAAGGCCGTCGTATCAACCCCGAGAACGCCCCCGCAGGGATATACATCGAACGCCGCGGCACCAAGACTCAGAAAATCCTCCTTCGCTAATCAAACAATCCACGGGAAGACGATCCACGAACACATCCCGGGTCGTCTTCCCGATTATCTACTCACCACATAGTTGACTGTATATATGGTTAAACAGCTACTCCTTACCATAACCTGTTCCGCCGCGTTGTCGTGCGGTGCCACCACCCTCGACTTCGACAAAATCACCCATTGGGCCGGCGAAGGCGATGCACGCGCTGCCCTTGTCGTGCTTTTCGACGGGCAGAAGTCTGCACAAGTCTGGGGCTACCGTTGGGACAGCTCCGCGAGTTCAAAGCCCTCCGGGGCTGATATGGTAAAAGCCATCGCCAAAGCCTCGACAGACTTCGATGTAATGATCCAATGGACCAACTTCGGCTATACTCTCTCCGGCGCCGGCTTCAGCTTTGACCACGCGGTGATGAACTACCTGCGCTACGACTTCGAAGGTGCCGTCGATGACGGCAACATCTCCTTCGGCTACTATACACCCAACACGGGTATGGGTCAGACGGGCGCCCCCGGCGCTGCCACACAGGAAATATGCAACCGCGCCATCGAAGAAGCCAGGAAGACACACATCATCGAACATCCCCTGAGCCACCGCGAGTACGGATATAGCGCCTACGACTACGACCACTGGCAGTTGGATGCCAATGCACCCCAAAACATACTATGGCGTGCCGGATGGTACAAAGGATACTGGAGCTACTGGGTGGGAGACAAAACTCTTGACGAAATGAGCTACTCCGGTCTGGGAATGTCTTCTGTCGAGCTGCAGGACGGGGCAGTCAACGGCTGGGCCTACTACAACTTCCAAGACGATGATTACGGCTCGACAGACGTGGACTGGGACATCGAATTGGACTACGACCATCTCAGCGTCAATGCCATACAGGACTTAAAGCCTATGATAAGCACCGCTGAAGATATATCTGCCACCATATACACACTCTCCGGCGCATACTTGGGCCGTTACGCCGACCGACGAGACAACCTTCCCGCCGGCATATACATCGTGCGTACTTCTTCGGGTATCGCATACAAGGTGCGATTATAACAGCACGAACATACATTAAATAATCTTTTATGAACCCCGGTTTTGGGCGTGATGTCGATTCACACCCGGATCATTTATCAACAAATTTCAAACCTTTATGAATTACAAATCATTACTCATCGGAGCTTTAGGCTGCTTCATTGCGCTGACAGCCAATGCCCGCGACATCGAGGTAGGCGGCTTGTACTACTCGACCAAGAGTGACGGCACAGCCACAGTGCGCGCCCCTCTGTCATCAGAGACAATGCCCTCGGGCGACATCGTAATTCCGGCATCTATCTCCTATGACGGCAAAGACTACAAAGTAATCGGCATCGATGACAACGCATTCGCCTATGGCTACGAGATTACCGGCCTCGAAATTGAGGAAGGCATCGAGACCATCGGCGAAAACGCCTTCTTCAACTGCTCGGGATTGACCGAACTGTCGTTCCCGGCATCTGTAACGGAGATTGGTGATTATGCGTTCAACTCGTGTACAAACGTGACTAACATCTCCTTCCCTACAGGTCTTAAGGTCGCAGGCCCGATATTCCAATCGTGCCTCAACCTTACCAATGTAAGCTTCAGTTGGAAATGCGTCGTAACCGAACTCAACGGCACCTTCCAAGACTGCCGCGTACTCGCTTCGGTATCCATTCCCAACTCAGTCGTAACCATCACCGACGGAGCATTCCAAGACTGCAAAAGCCTTGCAGAAGTCAGTTTCTCAGGCAGCAAACTGAAGACTATCGGCGACTGGGCTTTCAACGGCAACAAGTTCACGACTCTTGAAATACCCGAAGGCGTCGAAGAAATCGGCGAAATGTCACTCGGCGCAATGAACGGCGACTGGAACACCAACAAGACAATGACGTCTGTCATACTGCCTTCGACACTGAAAAAAATAGCTTACAATGCCTTCAACAACTGCGGCGCCCTGACTTCTCTGACCATCAAACCCGCCGATGAACCCCTGAAGATTGTCAGCTTTAGCGACTACTACGTTAAGATGTTCCTCTCGTGTCCGGAAGACCTGTCTTCAACAACCTGCCCGCTGAAGACCCTTGTACTGGGTCGTCAGCTTGTAACGGAGTCATCCGGCACCGATATCACCGACGATGTCTTTTCGGTAAAGAGCGCTTTGGAAGACCTGTTCTTCTGCGGCAGCGTCACAAAGACTCCAAACATCACCAATGCAAGCAACGTAAAGTATATTACCATTGCCACTACAGCCATACCCACTGCCGGAAACTTCAATGACGGCATCAAAGCCACGGCATTGGTGACAGTTCCTGCCGGCGGTCGCGAAGCATATTCGGCTGCTGACGGCTGGAAAGACTTCGCATCGCTCGCCAATCCTTCCGGCGTCGAACTCTCCATCGCGGACCTCACCCCTGACGCCAACGGCGTGTACGCCATCGGCCTGAAAAAATCCTACGCATTGACAACCACAATCAACGATGAGAATACCTCCGCCAAAAACCTGACATACACGGCAGGTGTCAACAGCGTCTTGAGCTATAGCACTTATAACGGCAAAGTCACCTCCGGGACCAAGGGCGACGCATACATCTACGTCGAAAGCAGCGAAAACCCTGCCGTGCGCGGCGTTCTCGTAGCCAAAGTGGCTCCAATCAAGCCCGTGACCTCCATCACCCTCGATGGCGTCGTGGACGGCGTTCTGCGCGTGCCCTACAACTCGATGGTTGCCGCCAACCCCGTCATCGAGCCGGCCGATGCCGACCTCACCGACTTCACAATCTCCATCGAAGACCCCACCCTGTGCACCATCTATGCAGCCAAGGCTTTCAAACCCACACGTAACTTCTACGAGCTGACTACATTCAAGCTCGGCGAAACCAATATCACCTATACCGCAGCCGACGGCAGCGGCACACAACTCACCTTCAAGCTCGTTGTCGAAGACCGAGAGCGCGAGACCCCCATCGACTACACCAAGGGTATGTTCTGGCTCAACGAGGAATGGTTTGGACACTGCAGCGGCTCCATCAACTTCGTGGGCGATGACTACACCTTCACCGGCAAAGTTTACGAGCGTGAGAACCCCTTCCAAGCCTTCGGCGCAACTTCGCAATTTGCTACCGTATATGCCGACCGCCTCGTCGTAATGTCCAAGCAGCCCCGTGACGGCGGCGACCTCCGCGGCACTTCGGCCGGCGGTGGACGCGTCGTAATTACTGACGCCAAGACCCTCAAGAAAATCGCCGCTTTCGACGAAATCGGCGGTGACGGCCGCGCTGCCTGCGGCGTAGGTCCCGACAAATTCTACCTGACACACAACGCCGGCGTACGCGTATGCCGTGCTCAGGGTGACACATACGTCCTCGATGCTGCCGACATCGCCGGCATCGGTGGCGGCACCAACCTCTATGCCAATCAGATGGGCGACATCATTGCCGCAGGCAAATATGCCTTCGTTGTACAGCAGGGCAAGGGTCTCCATGTAATCGACACTGCCTCTGATACTTACGTCAAGACCATCGAAGAATCCAACGCTCAAGGCGTAGTCCTCGCTGCCGATGGCAACGTATGGTTCATGGCCACCAAGAAACTCTACTGCATCGACCCGCAGACTGCCGATGTACTCAAGGAAGTCGCTATCAACCAAAGCGTAACCTGCCAATGGGGCTCGTGGCGTCACACCAACTTCCTGGCTGCCAAGAAAAAGAACGTTCTCTACTGGATGGACGGCGGCTCATGGTCCGGCTCGGGCAATATCTATGCTTGGGATATGACCGGCGATGTACCCACCGAACCGCTCTTTACCCTCGGTAAACGCGAAGGTATGAACGGCAGCACTCAGAGCCAATACGGCACTATCGGCTATGACGATGTCAACGACCGCCTGATGCTGGCCACAACTCACGGAGCATCTTCCAACTATCGCTACAATTGGTACTACTTCGTAGACGGCTCCACCGGCGAAGAGCTTAAGAGCTACGCTCTGACCCCGTACTACTGGTTCCCCGCTATGCCCGTCAACCCCGACCGCGCCGAAGTAGTCAGCGATATCGATAAGATTGACCTTGACAACTACAACGATCCCAAGACCGTTGACCTGACCGACCACTTCACCGATGCCGATGACGTCGACTCCGAAATCTCGCTGTCCATCGTTCCAGCCAATGACACTCAGCTCGAAGACATCGCCGATGTCACCATCGAAGGCAAACAACTCACCATCACCCCCAAGACCTTCGGTGATGCTCCCCTGCGTCTGCGCTCGGTATCGCGCGGCCACGTAGCTTACCACGACATCGCAATCAAGATTGCCAAGGTAGGCGTGGACGACGTTGCCGTTGATACCAACGACTCGGCAGTCGAGTACTTCAACCTGCAAGGTGTACGCGTCGATGCAGACAACCTGACCCCCGGCATCTACGTACGCCGCCAGGGCAATAAGGCCGTTAAAGTCATCATCAAGTAACACCAGCAACACACTAATCCGAATGACCTTCAGACATTTATTGTCTGCCTCAATCCTTACAGCCACTGTCGCCGCACTATCGGCGACAGCGGCTGCCGAGGATTTGGACGGCGGATTTTTCATCCTCAACGAAGACTGGTACGGACATCAGAATTCCACCATCAACTACCTGCGTCCGGACGACCCTGACGGAGTATACTGGGATTACCGTGTATTCCAAAGCCGCAATCCGGGCAAGGAACTCGGATGCACCGCCCAGCACGGCATCGCTTGGGGCGGACGCCTGTATCTCATAGCCAAACAAGAAAAGGACCCCGGAGCATCTATCGTCGGCGCACGTATCACCGTGTGCGATGCCAAGACAATGGAGTGCTTAGCCCAGCTCACCGAGATTGACCCCTCGGGCAAGCGTTGCGACGGACGCGGCGCTTGCGGCGTATCGCTCGAAAAGGTGTACATATCCTCGTCCAACGGCATTTGGATTTTCGATACTCGAAGCCTGACGATCACCGGGCAGATACCCGGCACGGAGAACCCCAACGGCACCGGCGGAGCCACTACGGACCCCTCGGGCGCTCTTTACAAAGGACAATGCGGAACTATGGTGCCGGCTGACGGCCTCGTATTTGCCGCACACCAGCAGTCCGGACTTCTGATAATAGACCCGAACACGGATAGAGTCATCAAGACAATATCGATGGATGTCGTCCAAGACGGCGCCGGCATAGGCTCGATAGTCAAGGACCGCACCGGCATCTTGTGGATTTCGACAGACAAGAACATCCGCGGCACCGGCAATCCGCTGCGCAAGCTGGTACGTCTCAATCCCAAGACGCTGGAGTATACCATCGTCACCCTCCCCGATGACGTACTGCCGCCCAACAACTCGTGGTACGCCTGGACACCCGATGCCTTCTGCGCAAGTGCCAAGCAAGACTACCTCTACTGGCGTGCAAATTCCGGTAAAGGGCAAGCCGCTTGGTTCAACGGAGTGTACCTGTATCGCTTCAATACCGTCACCCAAAAAGCCGAAGTCATACGCAACTTCAAGGAAGAAGGCGCCGGATGGAGCATCTACGGATGTTCGCTGCGCGTGCATCCCGTCACCGACGAAATATACATGTCCCTGTATCAGGGCAACCAAAAGACCACGTACATCACGCGTCGCTGCGATGCCGACGGCAATACCATCAAGGATTACCCGATGATAGCCAACTATTGGTTTCCCTCGCTGCCGATATTCACCGAGGATGACCCCTATCCGCTGACTGTAAGCGACATCACTATTGACGACACCACCTCGGCGCCCGTCGAGTACTATAACCTCCAAGGCATACGCGTGGCCTCTGAAGACGACTCCACGTCACTCCCCGCAGGCGTGTACATCCGCCGCCAAGGCACACATACATCAAAGATTCTCGTCCGCTAAGCGATTGAGTCTCGTCAAAGACTATCTCTCACTCCCTTAACGATTTCACCCCCGCCACGGAAATTTTCGTGACAGGGGTGAAGCTTTTTTGTGTATACAGTCTGAATTATTCCTTGGGGGCGACGTAGACATAGGCGCCGAGGTCGGGGGCGGCACCGGCTGTGGCCTGTCGCGGCAGTCCGTATGCATCGCGCGCGGCAGCCGGCAGCATCAGCGAGGCATCACCTGCACCGATGGCCGGCGACTCGGGCTTCAGGCGGTAGTCAAAGATGTAATCCTCACGCACGGTGTAATAGAGAGGATCTTTGTCCCATAGGCAGGCTATGAAGTTGGCATCATCGCTACCATTCTCTTTGATCAAGACGCGACGCAAGAATACCTTGGTGCCTGTCAAGTCGCCGTGAGAGAGCATGGAGCCGTTGCCGTAAAGAATACTGTTAGTAATATCGGCTGCCGTGTACGGAAGCTTGGAGCTGTCATCATTGTCGGCATTGAGATGCTCGAAGGCCAGCGCCGGACCATATATAGCGCTGAAAAGGTAGTAGTTGGCAAAGGTACAATGGTTGAATACGTGTTGCCCGCCGTGCAACAGCACCAGACCGTTGGAAGCCTCGGCAAATTCGCAGCCTATGGCGGTAATGTTGGCGTGGTACGCTTCGAGGACACGGTCGCCGGAGTTGCGCAGCCGACTGTTGACAATGGTCAGCATCGGAGTATCGCCATCGTTGCGCGGCGAGCTGCCGCCGTTGACGATAACCCCGTAGTCGGTATTGCGTATACATGTGTGGCTAATAACATTGGCACGCGATGAGGGCGCAAACTGCACGCCGCGCCACTGCCGCGACATGAGGTCGAAGGTGATGTCGGTGATGACATTGCCGGTGCGGTCGCCGGCGATATTTATGGGTTTGTCCACCGTACCCCGGCACAACAGAGTGCCGCGTACTATCAGCGACGCGCCATCGTGGAAACGCAGGTCGGCGCCCGGCTCAAGCGTGAGCGTCGCTCCCTCGGCCACCACCAGCGAGTCATACACCTGATAGGGGCGTCCGGCAGCAAGGCGAGTGTCGCTGTTGTAGGTGACAGCACGCAGACGCTTGACATCCTGGCCGGTGGCATTGAGCACCACGGTAGAGCGCACACCGTTGACGGTGAAGCAGAGGTCGGCATTGACATCTTGGGGTTGATCCTGGTCGCGTGCCGGCAGGGTGGCCTCAACCATCACGAATATCGAGTCTTTGGCACGCACTTCGATGCCTTGGAAGGTCTCGCCGGTGGCGCCGTCAACATTTATGCGAAAATCCCGAGCCCCCTCGCCTTCGAGATGTATATCGCTGATAAGCATACCTTTGCTATGGCGATTGTATACCGTCAGGCGGTGCGTCATTGTCACCTCGTCCGTAAAGACCACGCCCATCCTGAGCGTATCGGTGGAAAATGTCGGCTGGTCGGACGCCGAGGTCGAAATACCATCCTCAATGCAGGCGTTGAAGCCCACCATGGCTCCGACTATGGCTATGATGTACAATATCTGTCGTTGCATAGTTGTGTTACGAGGTTGTAAAACGAGGCACTTATGCCCCATAATACTAACGGCCCGCGCCCTCGTTTATTGTACACACGCAAGTTGTTTGCCCCGGCAGTGGCTTAATCCCACCTTTGCAAATTATGTCCCTGAGCCAAGCCGTACGGGACTGAGCACTTGAATCAAAAATCGTCAGAAAGTCCGAGAGCGTTAAGTCCTCGAACGAGCCTAATATTTCTACCATTCTCAATTTTATAAATCTGTGCAGTCTGAACGCCGAGACGCTATCCAAGTTCCTTCTGCGTAAGGCTTTGCGTCTAACGTGCTTCGCGGATACAAAGCTCTATGAGTTGCGTCTCAATCTCGGCTTCATACTCGTCATGTGGCGTGCGCATCGTCCTGGCCGTCAGTAAAATACCTACCAAGTGGACAATTTTAAAGTTGGACTTTAAATCTGTCCGCAAATTTAGCGTTTTATTTTTAATTCGGCCGCATCTTTTGACTATTTGTCGCTTTTTCTCGTTGTCTTGCATATGCTTAGCGGGCCGATTTCTCAGCTTCATACGTGGTCAGAGATTTATTTCGCAAAAAAAGCGTAACTTTGTAGCGTGATTTAACTTATCGGCTTACAGCAAGTCTAACGGGTATATACCGACTCAGTCGAAAGTCGAGGTGTGGGCATACCCCCACTCTTAGATTGTTAGAGTCGGAAAAAAACGTAAGAATCCGACTTGAAGCCGAATGTACAAACTTAGTAAATGCACAACCCGGCTATTTATAGCGGATTATAACGAAGTAATTCACAACGGAACAACTATCGACGAAACAACTTAGAACGAAAGGATATAAAGATGAAAAAGAAATTTATGCTGGCTGTTGCAGCCGTGCTTGTAGGCGTATTTGCCATCACCGCAGGCGTCAACATCACCAAGGTGGACAAGGTGTCCGTTAACGACGAAATGTTTATGGATATGGCCGTATCCGTGGCCAAGACCGCCAAGAAGCCCATCGGAGCCGTAGTCGTTCTCAACGGGGCTTTGCGCTCGCAAGGTACAGCCTCCGCCACCGCCACCGCCGAGGAAAATGCCATCAAATCGTCGCGTCGCAAGAGCCTTTACGGCGGCAGCATTTACACCGTAATACAGCCCACCACAGAGGCTTACAATACCATCTGCCGCAGCGGTGCCGACGCAGTATATTTTGCCGTACCCGCAGCCGATGCCGTCAGCGCCGGAGTATACAGCCTGGAGGATTACGACACTTCCAAGGCGGATACGACTCTGACTCAAGTGCCTATGAAGCATCTGCCTTATGCCGATGCCTCGCTCTTGGTGGTCAAGTATAAGAAGTAATTACCGAGCAAGCATACGCAGTGGAGGGATGTATCCGCCGATGTGATATCACCGGCGTATCATCCTCCACCGCGCCATATTATGCATTATGGACAAGGCCGCACACATAGCCGTCATCACCGGAACGCGCGCCGATTGGGGACTGCTGTCTCCGGCGGCGCGATTGCTGCGTGATACCCCGGGGGTACGTCTCTCGGTGGTGGCCACCAATATGCACCTGTCACAACGGCACGGACACACCGTGGACGGCATCATCGCCGAGGGTTTCGACGTTACGCATCGCGTTGCCGTGCCCGAAGGGGCGGACGATAGCGGAGCCGGGCGCGCACATGCCGCGGCTGTATGTCTGGCCGGAGTGGCCGATGCCTTGGCGGAACTGCTGCCCGACACAGCCGTCATTCTCGGCGATCGTTTCGAAGCATTGGCGTCAGCCCAAGCCGCCGTACTCACAGCTGTCCCGGTGACGCACCTGCACGGAGGCGAGACCTCGCGCGGTGCCGTAGACGACAGTATGCGCCACGCTATCACTAAGTTGGCTTCGCTGCATTTGTGCGCGACCGATGACGCACGCCAACGCATCATACAGATGGGCGAGCAACCGGACAGTGTCATCACCGTGGGCGCTCCGGGCGTGTACAATGCGCTGAAAATGCCCAAAATGCCTTTGGACGAACTGCGCCGAAGCCTTGGCGGGTTCGATATCGACCCCGAACGCACGCTGCTGGTGACCTACCATCCCGAGACAAACGACCGTGCCGCATCCCCGGCTCAACGTTTCGAGGCTCTGCTGCAAGCGCTCGACCGCTTTGACGGCTGCAACATCATCCTGACAGGCACCAACAACGATGCGGGCGCCAACGGAATACGTTCGCTGGCCGCCGAATACGCCGCCGCAAATCCCGAGCGCGTATTGGCCGTCGAGAGCCTTGGCGCACGACGCTACCTCTCGACAATGGCCCGGTGCGCCGCCGTCGTAGGCAACAGCTCCAGCGGCATCATCGAAGCCCCGAGCATGCGCGTCCCCACCGTCGACATCGGCGGACGCCAAGCCGGACGACAGTGCGCCGACTCAGTAATACATTGCGCCGCCGGAGCGAACGATATCGCCGAAGCCATCGCCGAAGCCCTCACCCCCGAGGCACGAATGCGTGCCGCCACCGTCGCCAACCCCTACTACCGTCCCGAGACGCCGCACGCTATCGTCGACGCCATATTCTCGCATCTGCCGCTAAGCGTGGCCAAAACTTTTTACGACATCCCCCGATAATAGCCGGGAACACCTCAATGGACACCAATCCGATATATATCATCCCCGCACGCGGAGGCAGCAAAGGCATTCCACACAAGAATATCAAGAGTCTTGGCGGAAAGCCGCTGATACACTACGCCATAGCCAATGCCTTGGCGCTCGTCGGCACCAATGACCATCGGCGCATCATCGTCAGCACCGACGATGCTCGTATCGCCGAGACGGCCCTCACCGCTGCCGCCGACATCACCATACGTCAGCGTCCCGAAGCTCTGGCCACGGACACCGCCGCCACACAGGACGTCATCATCGATGCTATGGACTACGCCGACAGCCTCGGCATAGCCTACGATTGCGTCGTGCTGCTCCAGCCCACCTCGCCGCTACGCCGCCCCGACGACATCCGCCGCGGTCTGGCAATGTACGCTGCCGCTCAAGGCTCGTGCGATATGGTAGTATCCGTATGCCCCTCCGAGGCCAACCCCTATTACGACATTATGGAATGTGACAAGGACGGCTATCTGCACGTCAGCAAAGGCGACGGCCGATATACCCGGCGTCAGGACGCACCCGCAGTATGGCAATACAACGGAGCTGTGTATGTCATCAATCCCGAGGCCGTACGCACCACGCCCATGCTGAAAATGCGCCGCCGACTGCCTCTGGAAATGGACGCCGCACGAAGCATCGACCTGGACACCCCTCGCGATTGGGCGATAGCCGAAACCCTCATCAACGAATTACGCCAATGAATACGCCAGCAACCCCGGCCGACATACAACGCCATACCATAGACGCTCAAGCATCGATACTTACGGCCTTGCAACGCCTTAACAAGCTGTCCGGCAAGGCCATGACACTCTTCGTAATCGACAACATCGGAGCCGTCATCGGAACGCTCACCGACGGCGACATCCGCCGCGCCCTGTGCGAAGGCATAGACACCGCCGCTCCGGTCACCGAAGCCGCCCACACCGGATTTGCATATATCGATGCCGAGGCACGTCCCGATGTGCGCCGCATCGCCATGATGCGAAGTCGCGGCATCACATTGGTGCCGGTGCTGGACCGCGACAAGCGGCTGACTCGCATCGTCGATCTGCGTCACACCTCCACCTGCCTGCCTGTCAGCGCCATACTCATGGCCGGAGGCAAGGGCGAGCGCCTGCGTCCGCTCACCAATGACACCCCCAAACCGCTGTTGCACGTGGGCGATCGCGCCATCATCGACTACAATATCGATGCTTTGGCCGCCGCCGGCATCACCGATATCACCGTCACTACCGGGTACTTGGCCGAACAATTGGACGCCCATTTTGCCGACGGTGCCAATGCCCCCGAAGGCGTCCGTGTGCGCTGCGTCCGCGAGACCTTCCCCATGGGCACCATAGGCGCCGCCGCACTCATAGGCCACACTCCCGGCGGCACAACCCTGGTGATGAACAGCGACTTGCTCACCACCATCTCCTTCGAGCAAATGTACCTGCGACACATCGACACCGATGCCGATATCACCATCGCCGCCATATCCTACCAAGTGTCCGTGCCCTTCGCCATACTCGCCACCGACGATGCCGGTATGGTGCGCGGCATCGAGGAAAAGCCCTCGTACACCCACTACGCTAACGCCGGGATATACCTCATCTCCAACGATTTGCTCAGCACGCTTGACACGGCGCACCGAACCGATGCCACCGACCTCGTGGCCGATGCCATTGCTGCCGGCCGACGCGTCACCTACTATCCCGTAGACGGCATTTGGATGGACATAGGCACTCCCGCCGACTTTGCTCAGGCCTGCCGATTGATGGAAAATCATCGACGTCTCAACGACAGCCGTATGGGATGACACGCAGCGGCCGAAGACACACACAACGACACAAACAAGACACGATATGCCCGAATCAAACTTCATAGACTACGTAAAAATACAATGCCGCTCCGGCAAAGGCGGGGCAGGCTCGCTCCACTTTCACCGCGCCAAGTACGTCCCCAAGGGCGGACCCGACGGCGGCGATGGCGGACGCGGCGGACACATTATTCTGCGCGGCGACCGACACATGTGGACACTGCTACCGCTCAAATTCAGACGCCATATATTTGCCGGCGACGGCCAACGCGGCTCCGAGAACCGCAGTAGCGGCTGCGACGGCGAGGACATCGTAATCAATGTCCCCTGCGGCACCGTTGTCTACGACGCCGACACCGGGCAATATCTGGCCGAAGTGCGCGATGACGGCCAATTGGTCAAGCTGCTGCGCGGCGGGCGCGGCGGTCTGGGCAACTGGCACTTCAAAAGCGCCACCAATCGCACCCCGCGCCATGCCCAGCCCGGCGAACCCGGCATCGAAAAAAATATCGTGCTCGAGCTCAAGCTACTGGCCGATGTAGGCCTCGTAGGCTTCCCCAACGCCGGCAAATCGACGCTGCTCAGCTCGGTCAGCGCCGCGCGACCCAAGATTGCCGACTATCCGTTCACTACCATGGAGCCGCAATTGGGCATCGTCGAATATCGCGACGGACGCTCCTTTGTCATGGCCGACATTCCCGGCATCATCGAAGGTGCCAGCGAAGGCCGCGGGCTCGGGCTACGATTTCTACGTCACATCGAGCGCAATGCCGTACTGCTGTTTATGGTCCCGGCCGATGCCGATGACATCACCGAGCAATACGAAATACTACTGCGCGAATTGCAGCAGTTCAACCCTCAATTGGTGGATAAGCACCGTGTACTGGCTGTCAGCAAAAGCGATATGCTGGACGACGAACTGATGCAGGCCATATCCGAGACCCTGCCTGCGGACGTGCCGCACGTATTTATCAGCGCCGTCACCGGCCAAGGTATCACCGAGCTCAAAGACATGCTCTGGCGTGCCGTCACCGATGACGCCAACCGCTTGGCCACCCCCGGCATCGCCACTCGCGACCTTGACGAAAGCCATCGCGATCCGCAGGAAGACGCATTCATCTTCGCCAACAACGCCGACTACGTAGACCCGGAATACCGCTACTATTTTGCCGACGAATACGAGGACGAAGGCGAAGACCTGCGTACCATCAGCCCCGAGGCGTGGGACGAAGCCGCCGCTATGGACGACAACTTCATACCCGACCCCGACGACAAGGACTGATTGCGCCGTCCCACATCCGATTGCAAGGCAGCGCCACATCGGAACATTCGCTCGGGAAGACCTCCCGACGCCACGACTACAACTATGACTTGCGACAACACAAACACACATAACATCAAGGTAGACAACGCCGAAGCTCACACCGATGGCATCCGGCATCGCTCGGCCATAGCGTGCTGGGTGGAAGCCATGCGCCTGCGCAGCCTGCCGGTATCCGTAGCCGGAGTATGCGCAGCCTGTGCCTACACGATACTACACGGAACCTTCGGCACGGCCCAAGCACTGCTATGCCTGACCTTTGCCGTACTGGCCCAAATAGCCTCGAATTTTGCCAACGAATATTACGATTTTCGTGCCGGGCTTGACCGTCGCGGACGCCAAGGCCCGCGCCGCGGAGTCACAGAAGGCGACATTTCGCCCAAAGCCATGGCCGTGGCCACGTATGCCGTACTGGCTTGCGCCTGTGCCGTTGGTCTATGTCTGGTCCATTGGGGCGGATGGTGGCTTGTGCCGGCCGGCATAGGCATCGCCGTAGCCGCATTGGCCTACAGTGCCGGACCGTGGCCGTTGTCGCGACATTGCCTGGGCGAGGTTGCCGTAATCGCTTTTTTCGGCATCATTCCGGTCAATTTGACATACTACGTCCAAGCCGGAGCCTTCGATGCGGATGTCTTTCGCTGCTCTGTCGCCATCGGGCTTATGGGCGCCAATGTCCTCATCGTCAACAATTACCGCGACCGCGATGACGACCACGCCGTAGGCAAGCATACCTTGGCCGTAGCCTTGGGCCGCCGCGCAACATCTATATTGTATCTTCTGTGCGGCTGGGGCGCCGTACTGCTTATGTCGCCGCTATGGGCCGCCATTGGCGGAACCGCGTGGATTGTTCCGGTGGTCTACGCCGCCCTCCATACGCTGCTTTGGGCTCTTATGAGCGTAAGGCGCGGCGCACGACTCAACCCCCTATTGGGCGCCACCGCCGTACTTATGCTCCTCTATGCCTTGGGGTTTGTGATTGTCGCCGTAGCCGTCAGCTGCCGGGAAACACTATGCAATGCACCGATTTAGGAAAGGCGGCCATCAACGGGCCGTCATCCTTACCGTCTGTGTAGATTATGCTGACATCGGCCTTGCGGTTCTCGACATATAGACGTGCCCGACGCGCCTTTTCATCGCCGCGACATTCCACATAATCTTTGTACCTGGCCGTCGAAGCCGTCTCGGTGGCCACCGCACCGTCAATAAGACCTTGCAGCGGGCCAAGCACCTCGGCATACGCAGCCGTGGCGACCATGATATGATGCTCGTCGCGGCGCGACCGCTCCATGGCTTTCAGAAGCGACGGGCGCAGCATCTCCCTGAAACGGCGTGCATACTCGTCACGGAATTTGACTGCGGCATCCGGCGACAGCCCGGTGGCGGCGTGCCACAACATCCACTTGTAACGCCGATGACTTATGGCTCGGCATAGGCGCAACGCAGCCACAGCGGCTGTGCGCAACCACGTAATCACCTGCCAACGTCGACGCGCCACATCCAGCAGCACGTCCAAGTACAGACGCGTACTGTTGCCGCGCAACAGCGTCTCGTCCAGGTCGTAAATGTCTATCTCTTCTTTTTTTGCCATTGCATATATCGCGGCGTGAGTTGGCGACGGCGCGCGTCCGCAGACCACGGAAATCGTATCAATGTCCCGGGCTCGAAGATATGGTAATACGGGTACGCCACCGCGTCGGCACGCGTCAAGGCTATGGAAGCGCCGCGCACCTCCGCCCCGCAATCCTTCAGGGCATCAAAGACGGCACGAAGCGTAGCTCCCGAATCGACGGCATCGTCCACCACCAAGATACGCGTGGCGTACTGCGCCGCATCCAGCATTTCCTTCACCGCCTCGGGTGTCGCCACGATGGCTCGCGGCTTGTGCATGGACAGACGCTTGGCCTCGGCTATGCGTAATTCATCGCCTATCCATCGCGGCAGAAAACGCGTCAATCGCATCACCGAATGAAGCCGCCGTTTCCATACCGTCGAAGGACGATGTATATCTACGTCTAAGTGAGGGACATCCTCGAACATATACTTGGCCAGCGTGACGCCGCCGCGCGCTATGGCTATAATCAGTTCCGGGTCAAATTCCCGGGCCTTGATCTCAAGCTCGCGGCCGCACCATTCGACTACGCCCATATCGAGGGTCAGAACCCGCATTTCTAATTCGAAATCCATTTTGCCTTATTATCTTTGTGCAAAGTAACGCATTTTTTGCGAAAAACACAGCCAAATACGCGAAAAAATGCGTAACTTTGTGCCGTATGCGGTCCGCCGTCAAAGATGATGGCCGACCTTTGATGTGATATTACACACTGTACATTGTATATCAGGCATCTGCATACACGTTCTATGCTATTCACAATTATTATTGTGACGTACCTCCTGTTACTTCCGGCAGTTGTTATTGCCCACACCGCCATGAAACGACCGTGAAGCCACAGCCTCTTCCGCCGGCGACCTTACCCCCGGCAAAACCTATACACGGCCCTTCGGGGCATAACCTTATGGCATCAGGAGAAATACCACTCCGAATGTCAGTAAAATCAAATACATTAACCAACTACACAAATAATCCTAACAACCAGCATCTTATGGATCTGAAAACAAAATTCAGCCTCCGTGTCTTCGGTATCGCCGCAGCATTGGCCGCTACAGTCAGCGCCTCCGCCGCCGTCACCGAAGCCAAGCAAGGCATCTCCTTCTACGATGCCGCTTCGCACGGATACGTCAGCACCATGCTGAACACCCGCGCAGGCATCGTGGTCGCCACCGAGCGTGGCAAGGACATCTCCGTGATACGTAACGGCAAGATGGTTCCCATGGTATCCGGTCCGGGCGTCGGCATGTACATACATGCAAGCAAGGACGGCCAATATATCGGATACAAGAGCATCAACAACAACACCGACCAGGCCCCCATGGTACTTGACGTCACCACCGGCCGAAGCATCATCCTCGAGAGCTACACCAACCAGTGCGGCCAACCCTCCTTCGCCGATGACAACACCGTGTGCTACACCGTCGGCAATAAACTCGTAGTGCGCAAAATCGACGGCAGCCAACGCCGCGAGTACAACATGCCATTCTACGTAAATATCGTCAATATCAGCCCTGACGGCACCCGTGCCGCCTTCGGCAGCATCGATGGCGACTTCTACATGATGAACCTCGCCGATGGCGACATCGTCACCGTCCCCGGAGGCGAAGGCGCATACAACCCAGTATGGAGCCCCGATGGAACTCGCCTGGCTGTACAACGTGTCAACGGCAACCTCTTCACCATAGACGCCGCCACCAAAGTACGCCACAACATTGGCGAAGTTTCGTCCTTCAACTGGACCGAAGACTCAAAGAGCATCGTCTACACACAGGTTAACCGCATCAACGACATGCTCTCCAGCGGCGCATCGGTATGCCGCGTCGCTTGGGACGGTTCGTCCAACACCAAAATCATCGACAATGACGCATCATGTCCCGTGGCCGTACTCGCCGATGGCAACGCTCTGATTGTGTCTTACGCCGTAGGCACACAACGCGGCCTGAGCAAGCGAGTATACCGCACCGTCTCCGACTTTGTCGGAGCACCGGCACGCACAGTGTCCCTGGTATCCTTCGGCAAAGACGAGCAAGTGGGCAACTCCCGAATCACCAACTTCAAGGGCTTCTCGCGTACAGACGCCCCCATGGCCTCCTTCGAGGACATTATGGCCGACAACGCCAAGGCACGGAAGCTCTCTCCCGAGCAACGCGCACAATACAGCAGCGGAACACGCAAAGGCAACGACATAGGTCTGACCGCCATCCCTTACATCAATCAGGTATGGGATACCCCCGGATCGTATAGCGGCAACTACAGTGTCGGCTACGTATGCTGCGCACCCTCATCCTGCTGTATGAACCTCGGCTGGCGCGGCAAACTGAGCAAAGTAGCCGTAACATCGCGCGCCTCCGGCGTTGGCACAGTATACTACTCCTGGCAAGTACTGCGCGACTACACATCCTCCACCGGATATGGCTTCACCCAGCGCGCATCCTACTACGGCTCGGTAGGCGGCGGCTACGGATATATGTGGGGCTTAGGTTCGCCCGCCTCAATGATGGCCAGCTTCTACAAGAACAACGGCCTTAGCTCCTCTTTCGCCTCATCGTGGAGCACTTTCTGCACCCAGACCAACAATAACGACCCGTACACCATCTGTCTGGCCAACGGCACAGGCGGACACGTCGTCCTCGGCTTCCGCACCAATCAGGCAGCTGCCTCCAACGGCTCCAGCACCTGGGCAAAGACCGGCTCGTTCATCTGCCACGACCCCTATGGCGACTACAACGGCGCCAACTACCCCAACTGGGACGGCCGCTATTCGACATACGACTGGCCCGGATACAGCAACGGATACAAAAACATCGGAACGTTCCACTGGGGATGTATTGCCACCGGCTCCAAGCCCTCGACCAGCAACCCCACGCTCACCGTCAGCCCCACTTCCGTAAACTTCACCTGCGAAGCCGGTCAGAACCCGAGCGCTACCATTAAGGTAACCGGTAAAGACCTCAGCGGCAACATCACCGTAGCTTCGTACACCCCCGGACGTTTCGCCACCAGCGTGACTTCGCTCCCCGCTTCGGGCGGTACATTCACCATCACCTTCAAGATCTCCGATAAAGTCGGAACATACTGCGAAGGCGGTACGGCTGTCAACTCCAAATTCTATGTACGCGTCAAGTGCGGAAGTCTTGAAAAGGTCATCAACATCACCGCTACCGTTACTCCTCCGCCGCTGGGCAAGCTCTCCGAAAAATGGAACATCTCCGAGAAAAAGGGCAATAAGGAATCCAAAGGCTATGACGCCTCCAACATCCGCAACTTTGTATACAACGACGGCAAACTGTACTGCGTATACAACCACAGCGACATCCTCGTGCTCAACGCCCAAACCGGCGAAAAGCTCGGCTTCCTGCCCAAGAACAACATCGTCAAAGGCGGTACACTGACCCTCTGCGACGTCAAATGCAACAACGGCAAGGTACTTGCCTGCAACCTCGCAAAACAAGGCGAAGAATTCCGCGTATACGCATGGGACAACGACAACAGCTACCCCACACTGGCACTATCTACCACAGACATCCAAGGCGCCGCTCGTGTGGGTGACTGTATGGAGCTTACCGGTACATATCCCTCGGATTACTGGTTAGCATTCTGTAACGACAACGGCACCGACACCCGCATCGTCGAATACCATATGAACGGCACCAAAATTGCTCAGGCCAAGAACACTAAGGTTCTGAAAGACGGCAAACAATGGAAGACCGGCGACACCTCGCGTGCATATCCCCAAGGCAACGGATGGTGGGTAGACGGCAAGAGCAGCCAGCCCGCATGGACCAATAACCCCAACGACGGCACTTGCACCGTACAATGCGTCAACACCTGCGCCGGCAAGACCTTCGGCGCCAGCCACCACGAATTCAACTGGAAGGGCGGCAAATACGCAGCCAACCTCATCTTCGAAGGCACGACGAACTACACCGGAGCCAAGATGCGCATCGTCAAGGATAACGCCGGCAACTACTCCAACACCACCGAAAACGGCAAATACCCCTCCGACGGCCTCGGTGACGCATCCAAGAACTCCAACTGCACGGGTGATTGCATGATCAACACCGACGGCAACAACTACTTGGAAGCATGGGTACTCTCCACCAAGCACGGCTTGGCATATTTCACCTACGGCAACCCGCCGGCCAAGAACCCCTCGGCCATCACCGGCCCGGGCGAACCCGACCCCTCAATCAGCGCAAATCCCACCACTCTGTCCTTCACCTCCAAGAAGAACGTAGCCGTGGACAAAGAGCTCAAGATTGAAGGCGCCAACCTCAAAGGCAACATCACCGCCACACTCAGCGGTGCCAACGCCAATATGTTCAAACTTTCGAACACAAGCCTCAGCAACTCCGGCACCCTCAAGGTGACATACACCCCCACCGCCGAAGGCTCGCACAAGGCTACCCTCACCCTGTCAAGCCAGGGCGCGACCAACGTCACCGTAGCCCTCAACGGCACATGCGAAGCCACCATAACCCTGCTCGAAGACATTGCAGCCCATCAGGACAAACTCTCCGAGGAATGGATATACTCCACCAACAAGAACAACACCCCGAGCTGGACAAGCTTCGTCACCACCGAATCGGCCAACCGTGACATCGCTCTGATTGGTGACAAACTTTATGTACTCAACGGCAAAAACTGGGGTGATGTCGCAGTGAACATCATCAACACCAAGGACGGCAAGCACAAAGGCTCGCTCTCCGTGGCCGACCTCGGAAGTGCTCTCGGCAGACTCGGCGGTCTCGCCGTAGCCGACGGCAAACTCATCGCCTCCAACATCGTAACAGCCGCCCAAAACCTCCGCGTATACATTTGGGACAACGATGCAGCCGCACCGCGCGTACTCGTCCAGAAAGACGGCGCAGGCATCATCACCGGTGCTTCCGTAGCTTTCAGCGGAACGCTCAACAACGGCCGAGTATGGCTCACCAAAGACGGCTCCAACGAAGTCGTATACTTCGAAATCAAAAACGGCAGCTGCGACAACAATATGCACACCATAGCGCTGAAAAACGCTAAAGGCGAAGCATATGCATACGGCAGCGACGGCCGTGGTGCTTCCAAGATCTATCCCAACACCGACGGCAGCTTCTGGATGGCCCAGAAAGACAACCAGATAGCCAAGTTCGATGCTTCCGGCAAGATTACAGACGAAATCCTGCCCAAAGAAGCGCTCGGCGGATCCTCCTACGGCACAGCTTTCGCCCAATTCTCCATAGGCAACAAGCGATACATCGCCGCTATCACCTACAAGACCGGCAACCTGCAAGACGGACAAGTAGCTATCATTGATGTAACCAACGGCGTGGCCAAAGCCACGGCTCCCATCAAACGCCTGCCCGAAAACGGCTTCGGATCAAACGTGAACAGCCAATACATGTCCACAGTTGTCGTAAGCGCCGAAGGATCGCGCAAGGGCATCGTCAACATCTACGCCAACGTCTTCGGACAAGGTCTGGGATACTTCAAGTATGCCGGCGAAATCGCTGACGCCATCTCCGACATCACCGTCGATGGCGACAACGCCGACGTCGAGTACTTCAACCTCCAAGGCATACGCGTAGACGCCGACAACCTCACCCCCGGCATCTATGTACGCCGTCAAGGCAATAAAGCCACCAAGGTCGTCATCAAATAACCACTGACCAACATCATCCTCAATAAAGGGAGGCGAGCCGCGCGGCTCGCCTCCCTTTCAATTTTTCAAGCATCATCCACCGCCGCGTTTGACAATCTTGCCAAAACAAATAGTTATGCCTAACTTTGGAGTATGAAAATGAGATACGCCACAACGGCAGACATCGAGCAAATACTGGCAATCACCGACAGCGCTCGACGGTTCCAGCGCCAATGCGGATTTCGCCAATGGGAAGACGGCTACCCGTCATATGACGACATTGCCGCAGACATCGCCGCCCAAGGCGCATATATATTCGAAAACGAAGGCACCTCCGCCAAAGCCGCAGACATTACCATTGAAGGCTCGAACATCGTTGAACGTGAGAATATTGTCGCTTATGCCTACCTGACCGAAGGCGATGCCGAGTACAACCGTCTATCCCGGATATGGCACTATCCCGGGCCCTACGGCGTCATCCACCGACTGGCCATAGCCCCGGGATTTCGCGGACAAGGGCTTGCCGCCCAAATACTTGCTATGTCCGAAGCACACCTTGCCGCACAAGGCATACGCGCCATGCGCATAGACACCGGCCAAGACAACATCGTGATGCAGCGCATCCTCAGCCGCGCCGACTACATCTGCCGCGGCCTCCACCACTTCACCTGGGGCCCCCGCCTCGCCTACGAGAAGCCCCTGACCCAACCATCTGCGGTCCGGAAATAGAAAGAGGTAAAACGCTAATTATTTGTAGCATATAACACAAAATCGTATCTTTGCACTGAAAAAACAGCTGCATCTGCAACCATTTTTTCAGTTGCAGCTACTAAAAAACAGACGTAATGATAATAAATAGAGCCGATTACATAGCAAAACTTAGTGCCAAAAGCTGGAACGGCAAGGTTAAGATTATCACAGGCATCAGACGCTGTGGCAAGTCGTTCCTCCTATCTGTTCTTTTCAAACAGCATCTGATAGAGACCGGCGTTACGGAAGACTCCTTCATAGAAATTGACTTAGAGAAAAGACGTGACGTAAAATACCGCAACCCAAACGTCCTATACGATTATGTGGTCAAAAAGTCAAGCGATATGGGTAAGCGGTATTATGTTTTCATCGATGAGATACAGCTGTCCTACAGGGTAAAAAGCACTGATATAGATGAAAAATCTGTGCCGGAAGAGGACCGGGAATTGCTTTATACGACTTTTTATGACGTACTCAATGACTTAATGGGGCATCCGAATCTGGATGTGTATGTGACCGGGTCAAACTCTAAGATGTTGTCTACGGATATTGTCACCAATTTTCGAGACAGGGGGTCGGAAATCAGGGTTTATCCGCTGTCCTTCAAAGAGTTCTGCCAAACAAAAGAGCTTGACAAAATTGATGCCCTTGAGAAATATTTGGCATATGGTGGTATGCCGTTAGCCGTGCTGGAAGATGACGAGGCCGAAAAGCGCAAATACCTTATAAATCTTTATAAGAACGTCTATCTAAAGGATATTATTGAACGAAACAAGCTAAAAGACATAACATTGCTTGATACTTTGACAGACGTTTTATCGTCATCGGTCGGTTCACTAACAAATCCACACAAGCTGGCTAATACTGCTTGTTCTATTTTGGGCAAGACAACATCGGACAGCACCATCAAGAAATACATAAACATCCTTGAAGACGCGTATCTTTTTAGTTGTTCAAAAAGATGGAACGTAAAAGGCAGAAAGTATTTTGGGTCTATTCAGAAATATTATGCAGTGGACTTAGGATTAAGGAATGCTCGCTTGAACTGGCGTCAACAGGAACGTTCGCATCTGATGGAAAACATGTTATACAACGAGCTGTTAATGCGCGGACTAAGTGTCGATGTCGGCGTGGTCGAAGTCTTACAAACGATTGATGGCAAACGGAAGCAATCTCAATACGAAATTGACTTTGTCGTGAACACCGGAAAAGAAAAAGTGTATATCCAGTCCGCGCTGAATGTAGATGACCCGGAGAAGCGCAAACAGGAGACATTCTCGTTGAAACATAGCGGAGACTTCTACCGCAAAATAGTGGTATTAGATGGGAACCAAAGAATGTGGACAGATGAAGATGGCATCACCTATGTGGGCATTATCCCATTTTTGCTGGATATAGAGGCACTCAAGATACTCGTTTAGAACATAATAGACACAGCAGGCTCCACATAATCGCGAGCACTTGTTTTTCTATTCCTCATCCCAAGGGTCGGGATAGCTGCTGTTATGGAAGAAGGAACGCGTTCTTAGGGATTCTTTTTGTTTTTCATCGTTGTAGTGAGCGAGGCCTTCCGAGAATCCGGACTCGTAGCCGGCTTCGTATCCGGCACAAAAGCGCGTGGCATCTTCGCCCGAAAACTCGTTTGCATCATCATAGCCGGCGCCGAACGAATTGTTTGCCACTCCGGCGGCATAGCCGTCTTCGTACCCGGCATCATACCCGGCATTGTAGGGATCCCCCGATGGTGAAGACCGGCTTACGTAAGTGCCGCGACCATTCGACGGGCAAGGGATGGTCGGATCGATAAACGTATCGACTTTATGATTCAACATCAAATCGTACCATGTAGTTTGGGGCGTGTCCGACTCTGACGCTACAGGCTTTTCGGTGTCTTTGCTGTCGTGCATGTGCGCGCCTATGGCGATGATGCCGATAATAATCACCGCCCAAAAGATTCGAATTATAGTTTTGCTTCCATCCATATTTGTCCGGTATAACGTCTTTTGCGCGCATATGCAGCTATTGCGATGTCAGGCGGGGCGGCCGGAGAGGAGGGTCGTGCGGGTGAGGTTGTCGCCGAAGGAGTATGGCAGGAAGGCGAGCGAGGGGACGGGATTGGTGATGCGGAGGTCGGCACGGAGGCCGACGGCGATGGCGCCGGTGGTCTCGGACAGGCCCATGGCATAGGCGCCGTTGATGGTGGTGGCGGCGAGCGCTTCGGCCGGAGTGAGCCGCATCTGTATGCATAGCAGCGAATTGACCAGCGACATATTGCCCGAGGGGGTCGAGCCGGGATTGTAGTCGGAGGCGGCTGCAACACCCAGCCCGGCGTCAATCATTCGGCGTGCCGGGGCGTAAGGCAGGCGCGAGAAAAGCGAGCAGCCCGGCAGTACCGTCGGCATCGTAGCGGTGCCTTTGAGGACGCGTATTTGGTCGTTGGAGGTGTGTTCGAGATGGTCTACGGAGAGGGCATTGTGCGCCACGCCCACTTCCACGCCGCCGGAGCAGTCCAGCTCGTTGGCGTGAATCTTGGGCCGCAAGCCGTGGCGGTACCCACATTCGAGTATCTGCGCCGTATGCTGCGGCGTAAAGAATCCGCGGTCGCAGAACACATCGATGTATTGGGCAAGGCCTTCGTGCGCCACGGCGGGAATCATCTCGCGACATACAACATCGACATATCCCTGATAGTCACCGGCGAAATTGCGCGGCAATGCGTGAGCTCCCAGAAATGTGGACACAATATTGGCCGGCAAGTCTTGGCGCAAACGAGCAATGACACGCAGCATTTTCAATTCGTCATGGAGGTTGAGCCCGTATCCACTCTTGATTTCGATGCTTCCGGTGCCGTACTCAATCATACGGCGTGCACGCGGCAGTGCTTGGCGGTAAAGTTCGTCCTCGGAGGTGTCGTGCAGCAGGTCGGCCGAATTGAGTATTCCGCCGCCGCGCCGCGCCACTTCCTCGTACGAAAGGCCGCGGATTTTGTCCTCGAATTCCTGCTCGCGCGATCCGGCATACACGATATGCGTGTGCGCATCGCAGAACGCCGGGAGGACGGCGCCGCCACGGACATCCGTCTCGGTGTCGTAGCGGCGGTCACGCGGCATCGAGGCCATGGGGCCGAAGTCGGCGATAAGCCCTTCTTTGATTACAAGATATGCATCGCGCATCGAGCGTTCTTCGCCCATTTCCGTTCCTTGTAGGCGTGTGCGGCCTTGTGTTTCGATGCCGGCGAGAAGCCCGATATTGTATAATAGAATGTCCATAACGCGTAGTAGGTAAAGAAGCGTGCCCATAATGGCCATTACAACTTTATAGCCATTATGGGCGTGTACTGTCAGATGCGCGGTGCTTCGCGCTGTATGAATTTGATAGAGTTGGCAATATGCGGATACATCGGTTGGTCGTTGTCTATATAGGGGACAATGGCGCGGTATTCGGCCACAAGAGCCTCTATGGCCGGTGACGACTTGAGCGGACGGCGGAAATCGAGGGCTTGTACGGCATTGAAAAGCTCAATACCGAGTACGCGTTCGGTATTGAGTACCACGCGGTATAACTTTGTAGCCGCATTGGCACCCATGCTGACATGGTCTTCCTGGTCCTGCGAGGACGAAATCGAGTCTACCGAGGCGGGCATACACAGGCCCTTGCTTTGGCTGACGATGGATGCGGCAGTGTATTGCGGAATCATAAATCCGCTATTGAGGCCCGGATTGGCCACGAGGAAGCGCGGCAGATCGCGCAGGCCCGAGATGAGGCGGTAGATGCGGCGCTCTGAGATGCTTCCCAGCTCGGCGACGGCTATGGACAAGGCATCCATGGCGATGGCCAACGGCTGGCCGTGGAAGTTGCCGGCCGAAACAACGAGGTCTTCGTCCGGGAACACCGTCGGGTTATCTGTCACCGAGTTGCTTTCGGCTTCGAATACGCTGTCCACGTACCGTATTGTGTCCTTGGACGCCCCGTGTACCTGCGGTATGCAGCGAAACGAGTACGGGTCTTGAACATCCTTCTTCGGACGAGCCAGTATCTCACTGCCTTCCATAAACTTGCGGAAGAATGTAGCCGTGTCCGACTGGCCGCGGTGTGCGCGGATGCGGTTGACCGAGTCATTGAACGGCTCGATATGGCCGTCGAAGGCATCCAGCGAAATGGCGCCTATGACATCGGCCCATGCCGAAATTCGATGTGCCATGTGCAGCGCCCACGTGCCGTAGGCGTTCATAAACTGTGTGCCGTTGAGCAACGCCAGACCTTCCTTGGACTGCAAGTCGATAGGCTCCCAGCCCATCTTGTGCATCACTTCGCCGGCATCCACCACCCTGCCCATGTATTCCACTTCGCCCATTCCGATGAGCGGCAACGACATGTGCGCCAATGGCGCCAAGTCACCCGAAGCACCCAGCGAACCCTGCTGATAGACGACGGGGATGATGTCGTGGTTGTACATGTCAATAAGTCGCTGAACGGTCGCCACTTGCACGCCCGAATGGCCGTAGGCAAGCGATTGAACCTTAAGCAGCATCATCAACTTGACAATCTCGGAGGGCACGCGTTCGCCGGTGCCGCAAGCGTGTGACATAATCAGATTACGCTGCAATGTGGACAAGTCTTTACGGTCTATAGAGACATTGCACAGCGAACCGAAGCCCGTTGTGACACCGTAAATGGGCGTGCCGCCAACGGCTTTTTTGTCCAAGTACTCGCGGCACTTGCATATGCGCTCCACGGCTTGCTCCGATAGACGCAGCGCCTTGCCCGAGGCAACGATTTCGTATATTTTGGCAGGCGTAATATGCCTTTCGCTAATGGTATGATACATATTCGAGGTAAGAATTTGTGGTTTGTAAATTTTTGAGAAGGCGGACAATATTTCCCATGAGCCAAAGTCACGCGAGCGCATCGCGCACCACGTCGTCATCGGCGATGTTGGGCATGGTGATGACCATGTCCGGATGAAGAGCCATGGCGCGACGCGCAGCCGACATGGCTCCGTCGTTGCGAGCCCAGCTGCGGCGAGCGATGCCGTTGTTGACGTCCCACAGCATCATCTCGTCTATATGCCGACGCGCCTCGGCGCTGCCGTCGATAACCATACCGAATCCGCCGTTGACGACTTCGCCCCATCCGACGCCGCCGCCGTTGTGCAGCGACACCCAGGTGGCTCCGCGAAATCCGTCGCCAATGACATTTTGCACCGCCATATCAGCGGTAAATGCCGACCCGTCATAGATATTGGAGGTTTCGCGATAGGGCGAATCGGTGCCCGAGACATCGTGGTGGTCGCGCCCCAGGACTATGGGCGCCGAGATGCGCCCGTCGGCTATGGCTTCGTTGAAGGCTCGAGCTATGGCCATACGGCCTTCGGCGTCCGCGTATAGGATGCGAGCCTGCGAACCTACGACCAAGTTGTTGGCGCCGGCCTCGGCTATCCAGTGGATATTATCGTCCAACTGTCCCGCGATTTCGGCGGGAGCGTCGCGACGCATATCTTCCAATACGCGACGTGCAATGTCATCGCTAAGTGCCAAATCCTGCGGCAACCCCGAGGTGCACACCCAGCGGAACGGGCCGAAACCGTAGTCGAAGAACAACGGCCCCATAATGTCCTGCACGTATGACGGATACCTGAACTTGCCGTCGGCGCCCATGATATCGGCCCCGGCGCGCGAAGCCTCCAGCATGAAGGCATTGCCGTAATCAAAGAAATACATACCGCGAGCTGTCAACTTGTTGATAGCGGCCACCTGACGGCGTAACGACATCTGCACCTGCTGCTTGAAGCGCTCGGGATCTTCGGCCATCATCGTGCGCGACTGCTCGTAGGTGAGCCCCGCCGGATAATATCCGCCGGCCCACGGGTTGTGCAGCGATGTTTGGTCGCTGCCCAAGTCTACGCGTATATCCTCATCGGCCAAGCGTTCCCAGAGGTCTACGATATTGCCCTGATAGGCCATAGACACTACCTCGCCGGCGGCCAAAGCGCGACGTATACGCGGGATCAGTTCGTCAAGCGAGGTATGCACCTCGTCCACCCATCCTTGGCTGTGGCGCTTCTCGACGGCCGCCGGATTGATTTCGGCGACAACGCTTACCACGCCGGCTATATTCCCGGCCTTGGGCTGTGCTCCCGACATTCCGCCCAGTCCGGAAGACACAAACAGCATACGGCGTGTGTCGCCCGGCGCGCGACGCTTACGAGCCGCATTGAGCACCGTAATTGTGGTACCGTGGACTATGCCCTGCGGACCTATATACATGTACGATCCGGCTGTCATCTGGCCGTACTGCGACACGCCCATGGCGTTGAAGCGCTCCCAGTCGTCCGGCTTGGAGTAATTGGGTATGACCATACCATTGGTGACCACAACACGTGGCGCGTCCTTGTGCGACGGAAACAGCCCCAACGGATGTCCCGAGTACATTACCAAGGTCTGACACTCGGTCATCTGCGACAAGTATTGCATCGCCAGGCGGTATTGCGCCCAGTTTTGGAACACGGCACCGTTGCCGCCATAAGTGATAAGTTCGTGCGGATGCTGGGCCACGCGCGGGTCCAAATTGTTCTGTATCATCAGCATTATGGCCGCAGCCTGCCGACACTTGGCCGGGTACTCCTCGATGGGGCGGGCGTACATCGGATAATGCGGGCGCAACCGATACATGTATATGCGACCATAGCGGCGCAGCTCCTCGGCAAATTCCGGAGCCAAGACGGCGTGCTGTTCCTTAGGGAAATAGCGCAACGCATTTTTCAGAGCCAAGGCCTTTTGTGTGGGCGTGAGGATATCCTTGCGCCGCGGAGCGTGGTTGACAGAAGTGTCATATTCCTGCGGTTCGGGCAGTCGGGCCGGAATACCGCCCACGATGTCCTGTTGGAATTGATTGAGGGTCATAGTCTTTCTTCGATTTCGGATATTAGAGTCTGTTCGCGGCTGTCCGCCTCGGCAGCCAAGGCCTGAGCCTCACCTTTGAGTGCCTTGGCCTTGTCCGTGTCCTTGAGTCCGGCAGCATTTATCATCACGTTGAGCGCCGCACCGCGTACGGCGGCACGAGCGGCAAGTATGGCTACGCCGGCGTCCGAGAGCGAATTGGGATTGCCATCCACAGCCATAACATGCGCCACTTCAAAGACTTCCATGGCGGCTTTCATAGTCTTCAGCGGCACTTGGGCGGCATATAGTGTAGCCTCCTCGAGGGCGGCGGCACGTGCGGACTTCTCCTCATCCGTGCCCTTGGGCATGGCAAATACGGCCATAATGCGGTTGAAAGCTTCGGTATCCTCGTCCACCAAAGCGAGCAGACGCTGCATCAGCGCATGCCCCTTCACGGCCCAGTCGGAGAAGAATTCCCAGCGGTCGTCCCATCCGGGCTTATGCGCCGACAGGTTGGCGACCATGGTGGCCAAAGCGGCACCCATGGCACCCATATACGCCGATACGGAGCCGCCGCCGGGCGCCGGCGATTCGCAGGCCGTCTCCTCGGCAAAGCCTTGGCAAGTAAAGTCGACGAGTTTCTTGCCGCCCTTGGGTGCCAAGAGGTCTTCAATGACTTTTTCGTGAACCTTGAAAGGTGCCAAATCCTCAAGACCGAGCGACTTGACAGCTATCTTGATAATCTCGTCATCGCTGATACCCAGCGAGCGGCATTGCTTGCGCAGAAAATATTTGCCGGCATCCAGCAGACACGAACGCGGCACCAGACCCACGATTTCGGTTCCGGTGACACGCAATCCGCGGCGGTCGGCGGCGCGGCACACCTCCTCGAAAGCCACGTGCAGCGGCGTGGCGCGTATGTCCGTAATATTCATCGACACCTGGGCGATGCCGTATTCTTCGATGTACCATCCTATGGCCTTGCAACCCTTGAGCGTGCCCGGAATCATCACCGGATTACCCTCGGCATCGCGTACAATCTTGCCCGTGATGGGGTTACCCTCGCGGCGCGGACGTCCTTTTTCGCGGACATCAAAGGCGATGGCATTGGCGCGGCGAGTGCTGGTCGAATTGAGGTTGAAATTGACAGCAACCAGAAAGTCGCGAGCACCGACGACGGTAGCTCCGCTGCGTGCAGCCTGCTCGGTGAACTCTCCGCCACCGAAGTCCGGCATCTCCGCCGGGTCGGTGATACGCTGAGCCAGAGCCTCGTACTCACCCTTGCGGCATACAGCCAAGTTACGGCGCTCGGGGCGCAAAGCCGCCGCCTCATAGCAATACGTCGGTATCGCCAGCTCATCAGCTATACGTTTGGCAAGAGCACGAGCCATCTCGGCGCACTCCTCAAGGGTGACGCCGCTCACCGGCACCAAGGGCAAAACATCTGTGGCGCCTATGCGCGGATGCTCGCCGTGGTGCGTACGCATATCGATGAGTTCGGAAGCCTTCTTGACACTGCGGAAGGCCGCATCGACCACCGCCTCCGGCGTACCGGCAAAGGTCACAACCGTGCGATTGGTCGCCTTTCCGGGGTCCACGTCCAGCAGTCGGACGCCCTCGACGTCCTCGATGCTCTTGACTATCTCTTGTATAACTTCAGGGCGGCGTCCTTCGCTGAAATTGGGGACGCACTCAATGATACGTTTCATGTTCGGGTCTGGCTCTTATGTGTTTATTTGTGTTTGGTTTCGATATAGTCTGTTGTATATTCGGTATCGTATGTTCGGTCTTGATATTACCCCCGTCGCTTACGGGAGTTTGGTTTCTCGGGTTCGGTATTTTGCCGCCATCCTCCGCGCCGAAGCCTCTCGATGACATTCGAAGCATTCGGATTGCAACATTTGAGCGTCGGAAGCCGCATCAGAGGCGTCAATGTGTCACCACCGCTCCTCCTATCCTTGGCTATCCCGCCGCTTTCACTGGCAAATATAGCACTTTTCCGCCAATAATCCCGCATCATCGCCGAAAATGCCAGGGCAACCGCATCAAAAAACGAGGAAGATTAACGACCTTGGAATTACCAGGGTCTT
>ENA-OUQC01000206-OUQC01000206.1-human-gut-metagenome-genome-assembly--contig:-NODE-206-length-52631-cov-39.773509_pt1 | contig 52631 bp, 42 predicted proteins | sample MGYA00237942_ERZ548815 | MGnify/ENA primary metagenome ERZ548815 (study PRJEB26490, sample SAMN05194722) | human gut metagenome | biome: terrestrial biome; feature: human-associated habitat; material...
ACTCCACATAGGTGAAGGCCACGGAGGAAAACAGGATGGACACCACGATCACCACGAACAAAAAGCTGGTGCCGCAGCGGGGGTGATGTCGGGGCTGGATGCGGGCGTTCTCCACCGTCAGCGGCAGCCCCGCCTCATAGCAGAAAATGGTCTTGTGCTCGGCGCCGTGGTACTGGAACACCCGATGCACGTCCTTCTGCTTGGAGCAGAGGAACAGGTACATGATAAATATGAATATCTTGATAACGCCCTCGATGAGGTTGTGAACAAGGGCGTTCTGCGCCTTGAAAAGCCCTGCCACAAACGTGGGCAGGAACATGAAAAGCCCCAGGCACAGCGCCAGCGAAAGCACCAGCGACACCGCCACGATGACCCCCTGCAGCTTTTCCGCCGAAACGTGCTTTTCCAGCCACCGGTCGAATTTCGAGGGCTTGGCCGCCTCGTCCTCGGGGAAATAGTCCGCCGAGAACATCAGCGCCTTGATGCCCTTGACCATGGAGTCCAGAAACGTCACCACGCCCCGAATAATGGGCAGCCCCAGCACGGGGTACTTATCCCGCACCAGCTTCAGCTCCTCCACCTTGGTCACCAGCCCCTCCGGCGCGCGCACCACGATGGCCTGCTTCTCCGGCCCGCGCATGAGGATGCCCTCAATGAGCGCCTGCCCGCCGATGGACGTGCGGAAGGGTTGTTTTTTTTCTTTTACAGCCATGAATTTACTATCCTCTCTGCTTCCCCGCCAGTATATCATATATCTGCGGAAAATGCAACAAATGTTCTATTTTTTATTCTTCCCCGTGGGAGATGGGCAAGCGTATGGTCACCACGGTGCCGCCGCCCTCGGCGTTGCCGATGTCAAAGGTGCCCTCGTGGCGGCGGACGATCTCGTCGCACACCGCCAAGCCGATGCCGCTGCCCCGCGCCTTGGAGCTGCCCTTATAGAATTTCTGCTTCACATAGGGAAGCTCCGCCTCCGGAATGCCGGGGCCGAAGTCCCGCACCCGCACCGCATAATAGTCCCCCTCCTGTGCCATGGACACGGTGATGCGCTTGCCGGAGCCGCCGTGCTTGGCGGCGTTGTCCAGCACGTTGCACAGCACCTGCTTCAGTCGCTCGGGGTCGCCGGTAATGGGGCGGTCGAACATCTCTCCGGCGCTCAGATACTCCAGATCGATGCCGTCCTGCCGGAACAGTTCCCGATAGGTGTAGATAGCGTCCTCCACCTCCGCCTGCAAGTCCATCTGCTCCACCCGGAGGGTAAAGCGGCCGTCCTCTATCTTGGAAAACTCCAGCAGCTCCTCCACCATGTTGGTGAGCCGGCGGGACTCCCGCAGGATGATCCGCACGCCGCGGCGCAGCTGCTCGGGATCGCCGCTGTCATCGGCCAGCAGCGTTTCGCCCCAGCCGTTGATGGCCGTGAGGGGCGTGCGCAGCTCGTGGGACACGGAGGAGATGAACTCCGTCTGCATCTTTTCGCTCTGGCTGATCTGCAGGGACATCTGGTTGATGTTGTCCACCAGCTGCCCCATTTCGTCGTCATATTTATTGGGAATCTGGATGCCGTAGCTGCCGCCGGAGATACGCTTGGCGGCCTCCGTCACGTCCGCCACGGGCGCGGCGATCTTCCGCATAAAGGTCAGGTTCACCGCCAGCACCACGCCGCTGATGACCACGGCGATGCCCATGACGGCCAGCGACAGCAGCACTACCTGCCGGTCAAGGTCGCGGGTGGCCGTCACCAGACGCATGGCGCCCACCACGCTGCCATCATACCACAGCGGCGCCGTGACCGCCAGAATACTCTCCCCCGTCAGGGGGTCTTTACCGGAATAGGTCTCCATTTTGCCGCCGTCCAGGGCGCGGCGCACCTCCGCAGTTTCCGGCGTAAGGCCGACAGTCTGGCCGCGGCTGGAGATGTCGATGCGGCCGCTCCTGTCCAGGAACTGCAGCTCGATAGTCTCCGCGCCGTCGAAGTTGCCGGCGTAGAGTGACGCGCTGCGGTAATATTCGTTGTAGCTGGTCATGGCGTAGGTATTGAAATAGCTCACGCCGGCGCGCGCCTTGGTCTCCAGCGCGGTTTGGGCGTTGCCGTAATAGCTGGCCATCAGGATCACCGATGTCAGCGCCGCAATCAGCAGCAAAATGGTTATCACCGGAAAGACACTCCCCATGATCCAGCGGCGGCGCATGCCGATGACGCGCCGCTTCCGTTTCGGGGTATGCTTGCCCGTATCCTCTACTTTATCCAGCATTATGCTTCCCACTTATAGCCGTACCCCCAAACCGTGGTGATATAGGTGGGATTGGTGGCGTTGTCCTCGATCTTCAGCCGCAGGCGGCGGATGTTCACATCCACGATCTTCAGCTCGCCGAAATAATCCCTGCCCCACACCAGATCCAGTATCTCCTCTCGGGACAGTGCCTTGCCCGGGTTCTCCATGAACATCTTCATGATGGCGTATTCCATCTGGGTCAGCTTGATGCGCTGGCCGTCCTTCTCCAGCGTGCGGTTTCGTGTGTTGAGCACGAAGGGAGGCTGGGCGATCTGGTCGGTGGTGTCGTCCGCCACGCCGCTGCGGCGCATGAGGGCGTCCACCCGCGCCGTCAGCTCCGCCGGCGAAAACGGCTTGGTCACATAGTCGTCGGCTCCGGTCATAAGCCCTGTGACCTTGTCCATCTCCTGGGAGCGTGCCGTGAGCATGATGATGCCGATGCGCAGGTTGGTGGCGCGGATGCGGCGGCAGACCTCGAAGCCGTCGATGCCCGGCAGCATGATGTCCAGCAGTGCCACCCGCGTGTCGGGATTCTCCTGCAATTTTTCCAGCGCCTCCTCGCCGCTCTTGGCCTCGATGACATCGTAGCCGGCGCGGCGCAGATTGATAACGATAAAGCTGCGGATGCTGCTCTCGTCCTCCAGAACCAATACCTTCTTCATTGCGTTGCCTCCTCCCTCAGTTTCCGGCCGTCCACGCCGTAGAGATCAGGTAAAAATGACTGCTGACCCACTCGCTGCCCACGCCCATGGCTACACCCTCGTCGGGGATGCGCATGGCATAGACCACGTTGGCTCGCTGCATCAGCAAAGTGCGGCCGCCCTCCTGGGCGTCCTTCTTGCGGTCTTCGCCGCTGAAGCTGTATAGATACAGCACGGGCTTTCCGTCCACCTGCACCGTCACGCAGGTTCCCTTTTCCGTGGCATCCAGACGGGTACCGGCCATGCGGCCGTGCCAGTCGTCATGGAGCACCAGATACCAGCTGTCCTGCAGGTTGTGGAAGGTGTCCATGACCCAGGCGCTGTTGCCCCGATCGTCGAACCGGAACCAGGCGAAGACCTTTCCGGCGGAGCGGGCATAGCCCTCCACAGGATAGGGGATCTCAACGATGCCGTCGTTGTTGATGTCCTGGGGGCGCAGCTGGCCGAAGGGGTACTGCACCTCCGTGACGCCGGTGCCCTGATCGGCGCCCACATTGACCAGCCGCCCGCTGCGGCAGATAAGAATGTCGGTCTTGGCGGAATTGCCCTCGCTGACGCCGGTGACGAAGGCGGCGTTTTTCTGGCTGTTCAGCTTGCCGCAGACGATGCTGCCCCGCGCCAGCTCCGCCGGCGTGCTGCTCAGGCGGCAGGTGCCGGCCACGCGCAGCTCGCCCTCCTGCCAGACATAGTGCTCGGCAATGCTGCTGCCCTCCGCGTCCACGCGCAGAAGCAGCAGGTCAAACATCCCGTCGCTGTTCAGATCGTCCACCGCGCAGCGGACATACCCGCTCTGCATCAGCAGCGTGGGGCTTTCGGGCTTAAGCCCGTAAAGAGCGACGGTCTGCACCTCCGTGCTGATCCGCCAGCCCACGGCCACCTCCAGCCGCCCGTCGCCGTTGAAATCGCGGTAGGAAACGGAGTCGATGGACGTGCCGCCGGACTCAATGGTGCAGTACAGCTCAAAGGACTCCTGCTCCGCCCGAAAGATCATGATCTTCAGGGGCTTTTCGTCCGACGTGTGGCGGAAAAAGGCCACCGCCTCCTCGCTGCCGTCGCCGTCCATGTCCACCATCTGCAGGGACTGGATATTGCTGCCGCCGGCGGGCGCCATGTACTCATAGCCGTTTTCCAGATAGGTGTTGAGCTTTTCGGACAGACCCGCATACTCCACCGGCACCTTGGGCAGGGTGAACAGGTTCTCCGCCGAGGTCTCCAGCGAGCAGCCGCACAGCCCCAGCACCAGCGCCAGCAGCGCCGCCAGCAGCGCCCCTTTCTTTGCGCCTTGCATCACATCCGCCCCCCCTTCTTTCGATTTTTATTCAGAATATACTATACCACATTTCTTCCCCTTTGGGTAGCCCTGTTTTGCATTTTCCACGGGGTGAAAAAACGGAAAGCGCCGCAAATTTTCCTCTTGAAATGGCGGGCAAAGTACGCTATAATAGCAGGGCACCTGCCGGTGTGATGGAATTGGTAGACGTAGTGGACTCAAAATCCACCGCTGGCGACAGCGTGCCGGTTCGAGTCCGGCCACCGGCACCAAAATCGGCAAAGCTCTGACGGCTTTGCCGATTTTTTCTCTTCTCCGCCGCGCCGCATCTTCCCCTCCGAAGATGGGCGCAGATTTTTTTGCGAAATTTTCGGAGCAAAAGTTCCGGCGGCGGGGGGATTGTTTTTTCCGCTCATCTATGGTATGCTTTATTTATTAAATAATCATTCAGTTAATAACCGCCATCAACTGACCGGCATATCATAAGATACATACATATGGAAAGATAGATAAAAAGGAGATGCTGCTATGAAGAAACGGACTGTTACGATCCTGTGCGCGCTGCTGCTGGCGCTCGCCCTCGCCTTGGCGGTTTATTTTGCCGCCGCCGCCAAAGCCAAGGCCGGCACGGTGGAGCTGCGGAACACCGGCTTGGCCATTGAATGGAAATACAGCGGCGAAGGCGACGAAAGCTGGCGGGAGCTGACCACCACCGCCGCCCTTGTGGGCACGGACGGGCAAAACGGCACCGACGGCAAGGACGGCACCGACGGCAAAGACGGCGTGAACGGCAAAGACGGCGTGAACGGCACCAACGGCATAAACGGCAGGGACGGCGTGGATGGCAAGTCCGTGGAGATCCGCAAAACCGCTACCCATGTCCAGTGGCGCCTGGCCGGCGGCGACTGGCAGGATCTGGTGAGTCTGGCGGAGATCACCGGTGCAGCCGGGGCGGACGGTAAGGACGGCGTTAACGGCATCAACGGCAAAGATGGTGTGGACGGCATCAACGGTAAGGACGGTAAAGATGGCGTTGATGGCATCAATGGAAAAGACGGCAAGGATGGCATTGACGGCATCAACGGCAAAGATGGCAAGGACGGCATTGACGGCATCAACGGCAAAGACGGTAAGGACGGCATTGACGGCATCAACGGCAAAGATGGCAAGGACGGCGTTGACGGTAAAGACGGCGTGTGCGCAGGGTATTTCTACGGCACCGGCTCCGTCACGGCCCCCGACGAGCCCTTCCAATTCAAAAGCTATGAGGTTGGCGGCGATCTGATCCAGTACGAGTATAGAGGCACCTCCATCAAGCTGAAAAAGGGCCATACATACAGCATCAGTCTGGCCGGTTCCATGGAACTGAGCAGCGAGACAGCTTTCCGCTACTGCGCCTGCATTTCCGATAACCTCCCCAACTCCAGTATCATCTCCAACACCTTGACCGAACTCGTCCCCTCGGTAGCCGGCGAGGCAACGAGGTCGCCCTTTGCCTTTAACCGCATCTACACAGCCAGGAATGACACGGACCTGCAATATATGGCCAAGATCCTTTATACCAATACCGTCCTGGCGGGCGTAAACTACAACCTCACCATCCTGGCCCTGAACTGACGAAATCCCTTGCCCCCGGAGCAAAAATAGTATATGATAAGTGGGAAGGTAGGTCGCTCCTGCCTTCCCACTTTGCTATGATAGGAGGTCCCGCCCATGACAACCCAGAGAAAAGCCGATCTGCTGCTGGTGCTGGTCACCGGCTTTTGGGGCTGCTCCTACTACCTGTCCGACCTGGCGCTGGAGGAGATGCCGCCCTTCGCCCTGTGCGCCTTCCGGTTTCTGCTGGCCTTCGTGCTGCTGGGCATCGTGCTGTTTCCCAAGCTGCGGCATGTGAGCCGCAAGACTCTGCTCTGGGCGATCCCCGCGGGGTTTTCCATGACGCTGACCTACATCGGCGCCACGGTGGGACTGCTGTATACCTCCATCTCCAACGCCGGCTTCATCTGCGCGCTGCCGGTGGTCACCACGCCGATATTGAGCTTTATCGTGTACCGGAAACGGCCCGAGGGGCGGATGCTGGCGTGTCTGGGGCTGTGCGCCGTGGGGCTGGCGCTGCTGACGCTAGGGGACGACTTCCGCCCCGCCCTAGGCGACCTCATCTGCCTGCTGTGCGCCCTGGGCTATGGCATCAACCTTCTGGTGGTGGAGCACGCCGTGCGGCAGCCGGAGGTGGACGCCTTGCAGCTGGGCGTATTCCAGCAGTTCGTCACGGGCATCGTGATGCTGCTGCTGTCCGTTTTGTTTGAGACTCCTTGCCTGCCCCAGACGGCCACAGGCTGGAGCAGCGCCCTGTTCCTGTCCGTTTTCTGCACGGGCATCGCCTTCACCGTTACCGCCGTGCAGCAGAAATATACCTCCGCCATCCACATCGGGCTGATCTTCACGCTGGAGCCGCTGTTTTCCGCTGTGGTGGCCTTCTTCTTCGCCGGCGAGCGGCTGTCGGCGCGGGGATACGTCGGCGCGGCACTGATGATGCTGTCGCTGGTGGCCATGGAGGGCGGCCTGTCGATCTTCAAGAAGAAGAAAAAGAGCGAGTAAGATTTTTCATTTTCAAAAAATAAAAAGGAGTGCGGCGCATGGATATGTTTTTCTCCGCCAAGCGGCAGACGCTGGCGCAGTTTATGGAGGTGTATGACAGGCAGCGGCTGAACGAGGTGCACGGCGGCTCCCCCGTCATATTTGACGCCATGGCCAACCAATCGCCCCAAGACCGGTATGAGATCGTGAAGTTTCTGGTGGGCGAGGGCGCGGAACTGACGGGCACAAACGCCGAAAAGGAGACCCTGTTCCACGTCCTGTTCTCGCGCCCGAAGCTCGACATCGGGCAGACCGTGGAGCTGACGAAGCTGCTGATAGACGCCGGCGCGGACATAAATCAGCCGGACGCCAAAAACAGGATGGCGATCCAGCACCTCATCAGCCAACCCAAGCTCACGGACGAGGCGCTTGCGTCCCTGTACGACATCATATTCCAAAGCTGCGCCCTTGAACTGAACACCAAAAACGACTGGGGCTATACCCCCATCGAGCTGGCGCAGAAATTCCCGTATCGGGCGGAACTGCTGAAGCGGATGACGGCGTGAGGGGCGCAGGAAGGCGGTCGCTTATGACAGAAAAAATGCAGGCGTATTTTGACGCGAAGGACGCCGCCAAGCGGAACGCTCTGCTGAAAGAGCTGGCGCTCGCCTGCCCGCCTGACGGCAAAGACTTTTTCTATCGGGCTTTCAAGAGGGAACGGTATCTGGACATGAAGCTCACCGCCGTTCGGGGTTATGCTTTTTATGCACGCGAAGACGAGGTAGCGGCGCTGATGGAAAAGCTGCTGGCGCTTCTGAAAAAGCGGCCGGAGAAGACGCCGTACAACTATCAGGAGTACGAGGTGATGCGGTCGAGGTTCCTGCTGCCCTACCTAATGGAAACGTATGGCTACCCCTGCTTTGCGGCGTTTCATGCGCAGCTGGAGCGGCAGTATGACGCCATGCCGGAGGTTTTTAAGAACATATTCACCTGCGACGAGCGCGGGAACATGCGCCCGCTTCGGGACAAGCAGGAGGTGCAGAAGTCCCTGTCGGAATTTTTCGAGGGGATAAAATAAGATGGAAAATTGCCGCATCGGTATACGCGCCGATGCGGCAATGGTTTTTTGCGGTGCGGCGGTGGTCGGTGGCGGCACACATGGGTGCCGCCCTACGGTTATTTATATTTCTTTTTGTAGGGGCAGGGCGTGGGGGAGACGGATTGCCACGTCGCTGCGCTCCTCGCAATGACAGTTTTTTACAAAGCAAAAGGGAAAGGCGCGCGGGGCGTCTTTCCCTTTTTATTTTATCACTCCGACAGGAGGATGCGGTCGGTGTCCAGCGCTTTGCCGGCGCCGGCCTTGAACTGCGCCAGCAGGTCGTCCACGGTCATTTTGCCGCGCTCCTCGCCGGCCACGTCCAGCACGATGCGCCCGCTGTCCATCATCAGGGTGCGGTTGCCCAGCTCCAGCGCCTGATGCATGTTGTGGGTGACCATGAGGGTGGTGATGTGGTGCTCGGCCACGGTCTGGCGGGTGATCTCCAGCACCTTTTCCGCCGTGGCGGGATCCAGAGCGGCGGTGTGCTCGTCCAGCAGCAGAAGCTTGGGGGGCTTGAAGGTGGCCATCATCAGCGTCAGCGCCTGACGCTGGCCGCCGGAGAGAAGCCCCACGGGCTGCTTCATGCGATCCTCCAGCCCCATGTCCAGCTGCGCCAGCTTATCCCGAAAGGCGGCTCTGTCCGCGCGGGTCATGTGCCCCAGCCAGCCGCCGGAAGGGGCGGCCAGAGCGAGGTTTTCCTCAATGGTCATGTGGGGTGCGCTGCCCCGCATGGGATCCTGAAACAGGCGCCCCATCTGGCGGGAGCGCTGATACTCGGGCTGGAAGGTGACGTTTTTCCCGTCCAGATAAATGCTGCCGCTGTCGGTGAAAAAGCTGCCGCAGATGGCGTTGAAAAGGGTGGATTTGCCGGCGCCGTTGGAGCCGATGATGGTGACAAAATCGCCGGCGGCCAGATGCAGGCTCAGATCCCGCAGCGCCACCTTTTCATTGATGGTGCCGGCGTTAAATGTTTTGGAAATGTGTTCGATCCGCAGCATATCAGCGTGCCTCCTTTCTCTGCGCCATGCGGCGGCGCAGCATGGGGAGCTGTTTTTTGAAGTACGGCGTTGCGATGGCCAGCACCACGATCACGGAGGACACCAGCTTCAGCATGAAGGCGGGCATATCCAGCCGCAGGGCGATGGTATACACCAGCCGGAAGGCGAAGGCGCCCACCACCATGCCGATGGCGCGCTTGAGGATGCTGCCCTTGCCCAGCAGCACCTGCCCCATGAGCAGGGAGGCCAGGGCGATGGTCACCATGCCAGTGCCGATGTCGATGCTGACGGACTTTTGGCTCTGCGCCAGCAGGCAGCCGGACAGACCCGTGAAGGCGTTGGCCACGCACAGACCCACGATGGTGGTGAAGGTGGGGTTGATGGAGGAGGAGCGCACCATGTCGGGGTTGTCGCCGGTGGCGCGGATGGCAAGACCCAGCCGCGTGCGCAGGAACAGTGCCAGAAACGCCACCACCAGCGCCACGGCCACCAGAGCCACCACCAGCTTATACTGGTCGGCCAGGAACGTGCCCTCCAGCAGCGCCTTGGCCTTGGTGAACACGGTCTCGGTTTTATTCATGTTCAGCAGGGAGGAGCCGTTCATGACGGCGATATTGATGGAGTAGAGGCCGGTGTTGACGATGATGCCCGCCAGAAGGCTGTCGATGCCCATTTTCGTTTGCAGCAGGGCGGTGATGAAGCCGGAGAGCACGCCGGCGGCCATGGCGGCCAGAATGGCCAGATAGGGATGCCCCGCGATGGCCACCGTGGCGCCTACGGCGGCGCCCAGAGTAAAGCAGCCGTCGGTGGACAGGTCGCAGACGTTGAGCATGGAGTAGCTCAGAAACAGCGCCAGCACCGTCAGCGAGCAGATAAGCCCCAGCTCAAGAGCGGTTTGGACAAGGGATAAGAAATTCATGGCGGGTCGTTCTCCTTTTTTGAGGGGATTTTGAGGGAGTGGCAAAGCGGAAAGTTGAAAGTGGAAAGCGGAAAGTTTTGGGGGTGCGGTGCAAAAAGAATACGGATTGCCACACCGGCGTGCGCGCCGGTTCGCAATGACAGGTTTTGGGGGATGCGGCGGGTGTCGGCGGCGGCACACATGGGTGACGCCCTACGGGAAAATTACAAAATATGCGTAGGGGCGGTGGCTCTGCCCCGCCCATTTCCCCGATACCGCAGCGTATAGGCAGGCGGGGTAGAACCCCGCCCCTACGCATAACAGGGGGATCTTCATAAAAATGTCATTCCGAGGAGTGGAGCGACGTGGGAATCCGTTTTTTCCTTATGACAAGGGGTAGGGTGCGTGGAGAGGACGGATTGCCACACCGGTGACGTCGGTCACCGGTTCGCAATGACAGAGTTTTTGACATGGGGTGCGGTGCGTGCGGCGGGGCGGGGTGCTCCCCCGCCCTGCCGCTTATCATAAGAAATCCTTTTGCCAGCTTACTTCACGTCGTCAAAGCTCTCGGCAGTGACGATGGGCTGCACCTTGGTGCACAGGGGGGCGAAGAGCTTGGCCAGCTCGTCGTAGTTCAGACCCAGCTCCTGGCAGACCTCGGTGTTGATGGTGGCGGTGCCGTTATCGAAGGTCTTCACGGCGGTAGTCGCAGGGTCGGCACCATTCAGCAGAAGGTCGGCCACCATATTGGCGGTTTCCTTGCCCAGGTTGGCGTAGTCCACGCCGTAGCCCAGGAAGGCGCCGTTGAGGGCGAAGGAGTCAGCGCCGGTGTAGTGGGGGATACCGGCCTTGGCCAGCGTTTCATAAATGGAAAGCTCAGCGGTCATGACGGTGTTGTCCGTGGGGGTGAACACGGCGTCCACCTTATCAGCGGCGATCTTGCTGGCGGCCAGCATGATCTCGTCGGTGGTGGTGCCGGTGTACTCCTTGTAGGCCATGTTCTTCTTGTCCAGATACGCCTTGGCGTTCTTGATGGGGGTGGTGGAGGAATCCTGTCCCTGGTTATACAGCAGGCCGATGGTCTTGGCGTCGGGGTCGGCGGTGAAGATCAGGTCCAGGATGGCGTCGGTGTCCAGATAGTCGGAGGTGCCGGTGATGTTGGCGCCGGGGGCGTCCATGCTCTCCACCAGACCTGCGCCCACGGGATCGGACACGGCAGCGAAGACCACGGGGATCTTGTTGTCCTCGGTGGCGCTCTGCATGGCCACGGCCACGGGGGTGGCCACGCCGATCATGAGGTCAACCTTGTCGGCAATGAAGTTGGCGATGATCTGGTTCATCACGGCGGCGTCGGCGTTGCAGTTGTCATAGCTGATGTCGAAGGTGACGCCCTTCTCCTGGCCGATGGCCTCCAGCTGGGAGCGGATGTTGGCCACGATCTGGTTCAGGGACGCGTCGTCCACATAGTTGCAGATGCCGATCTTGTAGGTCTTGCCGTCGGTCTTATCGGTGTCGGTCTTCTTGCCGCAGGCGAAGAGGGACAGCGCCATCACGGCGGCCAGCGCCAGAGCGGTCAGCTTCTTCAAAGTGTTCTTTTTCATGTTTTTTTACCTCCAAAAAGATATTTTTTGCTTGGGCGGCGGATGGAGGGGTCGTTGCCGGCGACCTGGATCTTAAAAACAAAAAAGACCTCTGCCCCACATGGGACAAAAGCCTCTGCTTCTGCGATACCACCCAAATTGACATCTTGCGATGCCCACTCGCTTTTACGCACCATCATGCGTACCCCACGGATAACGGGAGGGTTCCCGTCGGACCCTACTTAGGAGAAGCTCCTGTTCAAGCCGCCCTCGGAAGGCCATTCACACGGCTGCGCATCGCTCCGATCACACCACCCGAAGCTCTCTTGGGATGCCCTGTTTCCGCGCTACTCTTCTTCCTCACAGGTTTGTCGTTTGAAATTAAGGGCATTATAATCACATTTCCCGCCGTTGTCAATACTATTTTCAAAAAAATTTCACGAAAAATGCGATTCGTTTGACTTCGCCTTTTGTCCGGTGGTACAATAACGGCAACGACGCCTGTGGGGAGGGAAAATCATGATCTACTATACCGCCGATCTGCACCTGCACTATGCGCCGCTGCTGGCCGGCCGCCCCTTTGCCACCGTGGCGGAGATGGACGAGGCGCTGATACGCAACTGGAACAATGTCGTCACGGAGGCGGACACGGTGTATCTGGTGGGGGACGTGGGCTATAACGGCGGCTATGTGCCGCTGGACGCCCTGCGCCGGCTCAAGGGGCACAAGCACCTCATCCGCGGCAACCACGACACGGGGTTTGAGGACGCCGTGCGGCTGTACGAGTGCTTTGAAACGGTGACTGATTTTAACGAGATCGACGACGGGGACAGCCACGTCATCCTCTGCCACTATCCCATTCTATACCGCAAGCGGGGATACATGATCCACGGTCATCTGCACCACGGACGGGGAGCAGAGTTTGAAATGCTGCGGCAGCTGCCCAAGGTGCTCAACGCCGGCGTAGACGTGAATTTTTACCGCCCCGTGGCTCTCGCCCAGCTCATTGAGAACAACCGCGCCTACTACGCCGGCGAGCTGGACGACCTCATCCCGACTCCGCCGCATATCACGCGGGGCACGGAGGGCTGGCTGCCGGCCAAGCCGGATTTTCGTCCGATCCCGCCGAGGCCGTGATTCGGGGCTTTTGGGATAAAACAAGCAAGAAAAAGCCGAAGGGTTTTTCGACAGGCATAAGAAAAAGACGCACTTGCGTGCGTCTTTTTCTTTTTTATGGAGAGAGGAAGAAAGAGTCTGGCATTGAGCCGCTCTGTGATGGTGTAGGGAAAAAGTCAGGCGTGGCTGTGGCGGGGGATGTTGTGCATCTCGTGATCCCGCTCCATGAGCATCGCCTTGGCGACGGCCCAAACAGTGATAACGCCGAAGATCAGTGCAGCGTATCCGCCGCCCTCACGGATGGGCGCCTCGGGAGCCGTCATCAAACAGGTGGACGCCACCATCATCAGGAACGTAACGACTGCGATAGAGATGTGAGTGTAGATGTTTTTCATGGTAGATTCCTCCTTGTAGAATTTTTGTTTTTGGGGTCTTGCGGTTTCTATGGTCATATAGTAGAATAAATAACAAGAAAAGTAAAGCCAAGAAATATTATATCGTTTATCAGTTTTACTTACAGTAAAAAAGGAGGGCATTTTATGGAAACGGCACGGTGCAGGGCGGTGCTGGCAGCGGCGGAAACGGGCAGCTTTTCCAAGGCGGCGGAGGTGCTGCGGTACACGCCCTCGGGGGTGAACCAACTGGTGACGGCGCTGGAGAGCGAGCTGGGGTTTTCCATCTTTCGCCGCAGCACCAAGGGCGTGGCGCTGACGGAGAACGGCCAGCTCCTGCTGCCCACGGTGCGGGAATTTCTGCGGCAGGAGGATCGGCTTTTTGAGCTGGCCACGGAGATAAACGGGCTGCTCATCGGCAGCGTCACCATCGCCGCCTATTCCAGCATCGCCACCCACTGGCTGCCGGCGGTGATCCGTGCGTTCCAGAAGGATTATCCCCATGTGTCCATCCGGCTCATGGAAGGGATCTGGCAGGAGGTGTCAGCGTGGCTGGACGAGCGCACGGCGGACATCGGGTTTTTCAGCTACCAGGAGGGGATGCCCTACGAGTGGATCCCCTTGGCGGAGGATCCCATGCTGGCGCTGCTGCCGCCGGATCACCCGCTGGCGGGGGCGGCGTCTTATCCGCTGAAAAACTGCGAGGAAGACCCCTTCATCATGCCGGCTCTGGGCTGCGACGACGACGTGGAGGCTCTGTTCCGGCGCAACGGCATCGTGCCGAAGATCCGGTTCACCACCATGGAGAGCTTTTCCGCCATGTCCATGGTGGAGCAGGGGCTGGGCATCAGCGTAATGAACCGACTCATCACGGAAAAGCACATCTGCAACGTGGTGAAGCTGCCGGTGGATCCCCCCTCCCGCATCACCATGGGCGTGGCGCTGCACTCTAAGACCGACGCCTCGCCGGCGGTGAAAATGTTCTTAAAATACGCCGTGCGGATGCTGACGCGCACGGAGGAGACATGACTTTTTCGCGCAGCAAAAAAAGTTGGACAGCCTTTGAAAGCTGCCCAACTTTTTCTTTTTTTGAAAATCTGCCTTACACCACGGCGAAGAACTTCACCAGGAACAGGCCGGAGATGACATAGGTCAGCACGGAGACCTCCTTGGCGTGGCCGGAGAAGACCTTGATGACCATGTGGGAGATCATAGCCAGACCGATGCCGTGGCCGATGGAGCCGGAGATGGGGATGGCCAGCAGCATGATGAACACGGGGACGATCTGGTCGATGTCGTCGAAGTTGATGTTCTTCAGACCCTGCAGCATCAGCACGCCCACATAGATCAGGGCGCTGGAGGTAGCGGCGGCGGGGATGATGGCCACCACCGGAGACACGAACAGACAGGCCAGGAACATGAAGGCGGCGGTGAGGGAGGTCAGACCCGTGCGGCCGCCGGCTTCCACGCCGGAGGCGGACTCCACGAAGGTGGTGACGGTGGAGGTGCCGCAGCAGGCGCCGGCGATGGTGCCCACGGCGTCGGCAGTGAGGGCTTCCTTCATCTTGGGCATGTTGCCGTCCTTGTCGGTCATGCCGGCGCGGGAGGCAGTGCCCACCAGGGTGCCGATGGTGTCGAACATGTCGATCATGCAGAAGGTGATGATGAGGGTGACGGCGGTGAACCAGCCGATCTGGAAGAAGTCGTGGAAGTCAAACTTGAACAGGGTCACCTCGGCCATGTCCTTGAAGTGGGGCAGGAAGCTGGCGCCCTTGAGGGAGGCGAAGGGGTTGATGTGCAGGAAAATGGCCTCGCCCGCCCAGTAAATGATGGAGCCGGAGAGCATGCCCACCAGCACGGCGGACTTTTTGCCCTTCTTGGCCAGCAGCACGATGACGAACAGACCCACGAACATGGTGATGACGGACAGTACCATCTGGCTGTACTCCTGCCCCATCTGGTCGCGGATGGTGCTGGGAGTCATGGCGCCGAAGAAGTCACGCATGACATAGAAGGGAGAGGTGTAGCCGTTGCCCTCGGCGTAGACGCCGGCATTGGAGCCGAAGCCGATGTTCATGAGCATCAGGCCGATGGCGGGGCCGATGCCCAGCCGCACACCCAGAGGGATGGCGGTGACGATCTTGTCGCGGATATTGAACACGCTGAGCAGCAGGAACACGATGCCCTCCACCAGAATGATGCACATGGTGGCCTGAAAGGCGGAGGTGTAGTCGGTTTTCAGCATGGCGGCCATATTGCCGCAGATCACGGCAAAAAAGCTGTTCAGACCCATGCCGGGCGCCATGACGAAGGGCTTGTTGGCCAAAAAGGCCATGCAGGCGGTGCCGATGGCGGAGGCCAAGCAGGTGGCCACGAACACGGCGTTCCACAGGGCGGAGCCGGTGTCAAAGTTCGTGAGCAGATTGGGGTTCAGGGCGATGATGTACGCCATGGTCATGAAGGTGGTCAGACCGGCGATGATCTCCGTTTTTACGGAGCTGCCGTTCTCTTTTAAGCGAAACAGTTTCTCCATTGGTGCTCTCCTTTGTCATTTTGCGAATTGATGATACGGCTGCGCTTGTTTGCGGCCGCAGCCCTGCCGCTTGCTTACAGGGCTATTATAGCATCTTCACAGTTTATTTACAAATTTTTTTGTGGCTAACAAACTTTTTGTTAGATTGCACAGATTTTTGCGGTTTCCTGTCGAAAATCTTTACGTTTCCTGCCCCTGTTTTCCGCTTAAATGCGCAGTTTTTTTCTTTAAAATGTGAAAAAAGCGAATCGAACAGGCGGCGGGGCAAGGTGGCGCGCGACGCAAGCGGGGCGGGCAGAATCGTCCGCCCCCACACCGTTTGTCTTCAATTTCCCCCTTTCCATAAAAAAAGGACGGCCGAAGCCGTCCCTTTTCGCCGCTATTTCTCTCACTCCGTGGTGAGGGTGCCGCCGTGGTTGTGGAGCTTGCCGCTCTCCAGCGTCAGCGAGTCTTCACCATTGGGGAGCACCAGCGTGCCGCCGGACAGGTTCACGTCCCCCGCGCCGATCCACAGTCCTTTTTCGATGATGACCGTGCCGCCGGTGATGTTCAGGCTGCCCTTCTCGATGGCGGCGTCGCCGCACAGGCGCACCTCGCCGCCGCGCACCTCCAGCGTGCCGTTTTGTAACCAGAATTCATTGTCCACCGTCAGCTTGCCGCTGCTGATGACCACGGTGCCGGCGCCGCCGGCATTGCTGCCCATGCGCAGGTTGGCGCAATAGACCTCTGTGTCCTCCCCGATGGAGCACAGCGGCGTGTGCATGCCGCCCCAGCCCCAGATGTTCACGGTGTCCGCCGTCAGGGAGCCGCCGCCGGTGAGCACGCAGCCGGTGCCGCCCAGCTCCGCCTGCACGAAGTTCTCCCCTTTCAGCTCCAGCCAAAGGGCGCCCCAGGGCTTCAGCTCGTCGCAGCGGCCGTTATCCATGGTCAGCTTGCCCACGAACCACAGTCCTTCCGCCTGCTGCGCCGCCAGACCGTCCCACCGGGCGCCGGACACGATGCCCGCCCAGTCCTCGCTGTAATCGGTGTAGGCCAGCGGGCTGCCATCGGTTTCGCTGTCCAGCACCGTGGCCTTGTCGTATTTCTTCACGGACAGCTGCGCCGCGTCCTTGACGCAGAGCGTGCCGGTGCCCGCCTCTACCGCAGCGTCAGCGGGCAGAGCATCCGCCGTATAAAGCGCGCCGCCGGAGAGAACTACCTTCATATTGGCGCAGTCGCCGGCATAGCCCAGCAGGGTCACGCCGCCGCGGAAGGTGGCGCCGCTCACCTCAAAAATATCTCTCGCCGACAGCACACCGCCGGCCACCACCAGCTCCCCGCGCCCCAGCCAGAGGGACTCCGCGCAGACCGTGCCGTCAAGCAGGGCGAAGGCGGGCACACCGGCCTCGTTGGCCGCCACGCCGATGCTGCCGCAGCGCAGGGTCACGCCGCCGTCCACCAGCAGCGCCGGAAGGGGCAGCCGTCCGGTGCCGGAGGCCAGACCGCTGGTGTTGATAATGGTCAGCGTGCCGCTGCCGGTGACGACCACGCAGTCAAAGCCCTCAAAGCAGCCGAACTCCTCCCCACCGCCGTCCACGGTGCAGTCGCCGGAGATGTCCAGCCGCAGGATGCCGCCCTCGTGGGGGCGCAGGTTGGGAAGCCGGCAATTCTCGGCGGCGATGGTGCAGGCGTCGTACAGCTCGCCGTTCCAGATCACCCGTCCGCCGGAGCCGAGGCGCTTGGCCTTGCCGTCCGTCAGCTCCGAGAGCTTCACGCCCTCGGCAAACTGCTCGCTCTCGCCCACCACGTCCACCTCCGTGCCGTCCGGCAGGCGGGCGGCAATACCGCCCTCGGCCGCGCCCTCCGCCGCCCGCGCCGCAGCGGGAAGCCCGCTGTTTTCCTCCGCCGCGCCGGCGGTCTCGGCGATGTCGAACCACCCCCGACAGCTCTCGGGCAGATCCTCCGCCCGCAGCTGATCGGCGTCGGGATCCTGTTTCCCGCAGCCGGACACCAGCAGCAAAACGACAGAAATTAGGAGCGCAGCGAGCTTTTTCATGGTCGTATCCTCCCTTTTTCACAATAAATCTGTTTGCTGTCAGTATATCATCATTATTCCATACAGGCAAGCAAAAAAAGCGCCGCCTGCCCCCGCAAAACCTTCGTAGGGAGCGATGCCCACATCGTCCCGCCCTATACCATGTTATGCGTAGGGGCGGGGTTCTACCCCGCCCGATGCGCCGTACTCCCTGTTATCCCCTGTAGGGCGGCACCCGTGTGTGCCGCCGCCGACATGCACCGCACTTCCCAGAATTGTCATTGCGAACCGGTGCGCACACTGGTGTGGGGAGCGAATCGAGCGCTGCCGGTGGCAGAGAAAGCGAGATGAGCGAGTGGCCGCGGTCAAAATTTTAAGCGGCCGCCGTAAGGCAGCGCGAAAATTTTGGGCACCGCAACAGGGACATCCGTAATATCCTCACGCTGCACTCCCATATGGGGAATACGGATTCCCACGTCGCTGCGCTCCTCGGAATGACTTTTTTATGAAAATAATAAATAAAAAACAGGAGCCGCCCGCAGGCAGCTCCCGTGATGGCGTTTTTACTTTTTCAGCGTTCCGTTGGCGCTGGCGGTGAGGTAGGCGTTGATGAAGCCGTCGATGTCGCCGTCCATGACGTTTTGGATGTTGCCGGTTTCAAAGCCCGTGCGGGTGTCCTTCACCAGCGTGTAGGGCATGAACACATAGGAGCGGATCTGGCTGCCCCACTCGATCTTCATCTGCACGCCCTTGATGTCGGAAATTTTCTCGGCGTGCTGCTGCGCCTTCATCTCGGCCAGCTTCGCCCGCAGCATCTTCATGCAGTTGTCGCGGTTCTGGAACTGGCTGCGCTCCGTCTGGCAGGACACCACCACCCCCGTGGGCAGGTGGATGAGCCGCACGGCAGAGGAGGTCTTGTTGATGTGCTGGCCGCCGGCGCCGCTGGAGCGGAACACCTGCATTTCGATCTCCTCGGGGCGGATCTCGATCTCGCCGTCGTCCTCGATCTCGGGCATGACCTCCAGGGCGGAAAAGCTGGTCTGGCGGCGGGCGTTGGCGTCAAAGGGGCTTACCCGCACCAGACGGTGCACGCCGTTCTCGCTCTTGAGGTAGCCATAGGCATTGTCGCCCTCGATGAGGATGGAGGCGGACTTGATGCCGGCCTCGTCGCCGTCTTCATAGTCCAGCAGCTGGTAGGTAAAGCCGTGGCGCTCCGCCCAGCGGGTATACATGCGGTAGAGCATCTCCGTCCAGTCCTGCGCCTCGGTGCCGCCGGCGCCGGCGTGGAAGGTGAGAATGGCGTTGTTGGCGTCGTATTCGCCGGTGAGCAGGGCGGCAAGGCGCCGGTCGCTCACTTCCTTTTCCAGCGTTTCATAGCCCTGCGCCACCTCCTCCAGCTGGCTGGCATCGTCCTCCTCCTGCGCCATTTCGCAGAGGGTGAGGGTGTCCTCCCAGTCGGAGACCAGATGGTCATATTTTTTGATCTTATTTTCCAGACGCTTTATTTTCTGGGCGATGCGCTGGCTGCGCTCCACGTCGTTCCAGAAGCCCTCCTGCTCGGTCTCGATCTGCAGCTCGGAAAGCTCCTTCCGGGCGGACTCGATATTCAGCGCCTGCTCCAGCTCCTTCAGCGTAGGCTCCAGCGCCAGCAGCTTTTGTTTATAAGCATCGTATTCAATGACAGCCATGGTCAGTTTCTCCTTCTACATATTTCCTTAGCCTTTCTATTATATCCAAACTGATAGGCTCTGTAAAGCGGTAATCTGCTGTTTTTGCCGCAAAAAATCCCGAACCGGCGGAGGTTCGGGATTTTTTCATAATACATTTCAAATTTCGATGCGATGCACGCCGCTGTATTCTATGCCGGCGCTGCGCAGAGCGGCGGTGACGGCCTCCTCCTGCTCCGGCGCCGCCTTCCACGCCAGGCCGCAGCCGGCGGTGATCTCCCGCGGCACAGGGATCAGCCGACCCGCCACGCCGTTTGCAAGGCAGTATTTCTCCGCCGCCATGGCAGCTGCCGTGGCGTCGAAGGTGACTACCACGCAGGGCTTCTTTTGCAGCATATTACGGCCTCACGATGAGGTCGGCGGCCAGCTGCTTTTCCACGATGTCGTACATATTGGTGACGCCGCCGACGGCCAGTTTCTCCGTCAGGCCGTAGAAATTCAGGCAAGTGCCGCAGGTGAGGATCTCCACACCTCGCTCGGCCATAGATTTCAGATCCTCCAGAGAGAGGGAACCTTCGCAGGTGAGGAAGGCGCCGCCGTTATAAAACAAGATGGTTTTCGGCAGGTTCTCCTGCTGGCTCAGGGCGTAGATAAAGGCTTTGAGCAGGTTTTTGCCCAGCTCGCCTTCGCCCTCGCCCATGTGGTCGGCGCTGATGACCGCCACGACGTTCTTTTTGCCGGTGGGGACAAGGCACACGGTTTCTTCGTTTTCTGCCGGCAGGTCGGCTCCGGCACCCACGGTCATGGTGACCCGATACTCGTTTTCGGCTAGCTTCTCGCTCCGGACACCGTAGCCCTTCTGGTTTGCCATCTTGGTCAGGTTCTGCACGGCGATCTCGTTGTCCACCAACGTCTCCACCACGCCGCCGCCCTCGCCCAGCTGACGGATGGCGTCCTTGGTTTTCACCACGGGAATGGGACAGGTGTCCCCCATTGCGTTCACTTTTACCATAGTTTTATCCTCCTGTCTGATGATTTTTATCCTATTATTTGTCCTATTCGCCTATTTAGCCTATAACGCGAATTTCGATGTCCTCGCTGTCGGTGATCTCGCCCACGATGGCCGCCGGTGCGCCCGCAGCCCGCAGGTCGGAAAGCAGCGCCTCCGCTTCCCCTGCGCCCACGGCCACCAGCAGCCCGCCGGAGGTCTGGGGGTCGAACAACACCTCTTCCATGGCAAAGGAGACGTTTTCAAAGCGCACGAAGGGGCCGGTGTGGTTGCGGTTGCGCTGACCGGCCGCCGTGAGCAGAAACTCGTCGGCATGGTGCAGCGCCTCCTCAAAAACGGGCACCGCGGCGGCTCTAATGCAGGCGCTGTGGCCGCCGTCCAGCATCTCGTGGAGATGCCCCAAAAAGCTGAAGCCCGTCACATCCGTGCAGGCGTGGACATGGTATTTCCGGCAGCAGTCGGCGGCATACTTATTGAGGGTGGTCATAGAGTCGATGGCGGCCTGCATGGCCGCCTCGCTTGCCTCGCCCACGCGGTTGGCGGTGCAGAGGATGCCCACGCCCAGCCGCTTGGTCAGCAGGAGCTTATCGCCCTTTCGGGGAGTGTTATTGGCGTAGATATGCGCCGGATGCACCGTGCCCATGACGGACAGGCCGTACTTCACGTCGGCATCGGCGATGGAATGGCCGCCTACCAGCGTGCCGCCGGCCTCGGCCACCTTTTCCGCGCCGCCCCGCATCATTTCGCCCAGAACGTTTAGGTCTTCCTTTTCCGGAAAACACACGATGTTCAGCGCCGTTTTTACCTCGCCGCCCATGGCCCAGACATCACTAAGGGCGTTGGTGGCGGCGATTTTTCCGAAGGTGTAGGGGTCATCTACCATGGGGGGGAAGAAGTCCAGGGTCTGCACCACCGCCACGTCGTCCGTGAGCTGATAGACGGCGGCGTCGTCCTTACTGTCGAACCCGATGAGCAGGGCGGGATCCGGCGGGAACTTGGGCAGGCGCTCCAGCACGCGGCTCAGGACGCCGGCGCCCAGCTTGGCGGTGCAGCCGCCGCCCTTGCAGAACAGTTTTTCGCTTCCCATGGGGAGCCTCCTTGGTTTTTTATTTCAAAAATGGATCCTGTCATTTTGGGCGAACAGAGGCATCCGCCCCTACGCAGGAATTGAGGGTGCGGTGCATACGGGTCGTCGGGGAAATCGGCGAAGCGCCGCCGGTGGCGGAAGAAGCGAGCCGGTTTCGAGGAAGTGCCCCGATTGGCGGCCACGACAGTGGACGGGAATCGGTTGGCACGACGGTGGGCAATCGCCGCCCCCTACACGGGGGATGGGGGTGGTGCGTGAGGGTACTACGGATTGCCACACCGGTGACGTCGGTCACCGGTTCGCAATGACAGAGTTTTGAAGTGCGGTGGGTAATGGCGGGACGATGTGGGCATCGCCCCCTACGGAGTTGGTAAAATGCCTGTAGGGCGGGGCCTGCGTGCCCCGCCGCTGGGGGTGCGGTGCGTGTTGGCGGCGGCACACACGGGTGCCGCCCTACAGGAAGGTTATTAAAAAGTCTGTAGGGGCAGCGGCTCTGCCCCGCCCGACGATGGACACCGCATTTTCAAAGAATGTCATTCCGAGGAGCGCAGCGACGTGGGAATCCGTTTCCCCGTGTTGTGAAGGTGCGGTGCGTGAGGAAATACGGATTGCCACACCGGCGTGCGCGCCGGTTCGCAATGACAGTTTTGGGAAGTGCGGTGCGCACCGGCGGCACAATTGGGGCGTCGGAGACGCCGCCCCCTACGGAGGGAGACAAAAAATGCGGTGCATCATTGTACCTTATGAAAATAGAATAGCACAAATCCGGAGAATGTAAAATAGAATTACTCCATGAGTGTGTTTGGCCATCGTTTTTATGAATAATTCAGACAGAAAGCGCCGCTCTGTTCCGAGGTTGCACGGCGGGGGCATTTCTGCTATAATGGGCACATACTTTTTTATTTTATATATTATCTTATCTATCATCGGCTGAAAGGAGCATCCCGCCATGCGCGTTATTGATTTGGAAAATATTAATTTGGCCATGCGCAACGAGGAGCAGTTCGTGCTGCGCTGCGAAGAGGTATTTCACGACAAGATCAGCTCTGCCGCCGCCATCATTCTGGCCGGCAAGACCCAAAAGCCCATCGTGGCGCTCACCGGCCCCTCCGGCTCCGGCAAGACCACCACGGCCATGCGCCTGCAGCAGTATCTGGAAAATCTGGGCGTGAAGGTGTGCATGCTGAGCATGGACAACTTCTTCCTGCCGCTGGATCAGCGGCCGCCGGAGGCCACCGACTGGGAAAGTCCCTACTGCGTGAACCGCGACCTGCTGGTGGATTGTATCCACCGGCTGGCGGACGGGCAGGAGGTGGAGGTGCCGTGGTACGACTTCGTCACCGGCAACACCGGCGGCTGGCGCAAAATGCAGGGAGACAAGGACGCCATCATCATCGCCGAGGGCATCCACATGCTCAATCCCTTGATCTTTGACCAGCTGCGCAGCGAGGCCAACGGCATCTATGTGGCGCCCCGCACCCGCATCATCACCAACGACGACAAGATCGTCCGCCCCGAGCAGCTGCGGGTGGTGCGGCGGATGATCCGTGACTACAAGACCCGCGGCCACTCCCTGCAGGACACTGTGCGCAAGGCGCAGAGCGTGGATCGGGGCGAGGTGAACTATATCCAGCCCCACAAGCACAACGCCGCCATCCACATCGACACCTTCCACGATTATGAGCCGTGCATTCTGGCCAAGTATCTGGAGGAGATCCCCTGCTTCCGCGAGGAGCTGACGCCGGAGTTCATCAGCCAGTACGGCCTCACGGATCTGATGAAGGCCGTGGAGAGCGTGCCGCCGCTGCACACCCCCTTCGTGCCGCTGAACTCCATTGTGCGGGAGTTCGTGGGCGGGAGCTGCTTCCAATATTGATTTTTCGGCGCGGAGCGCGGACGGCAAAGAAAATTATGTAACCGCAGAGATGGCTTTCATCCCTGCGGTTTTTTTACTGCTTCACATATTCGGAAGGGTTCACCACTTTGCCGTTCTTGCTGACGGAGAAATGCAGGTGGGGGCCTACGTCCCCCTCGGCGGCGGCGGTGGAGCCGACACGGCCGATGATGTCGCCGGCCTTCACGGTCTTGCCCTGCTCCACGGGAGGCTCCTGCTGCAGAGAGCTGTACTGGGTCTCGTAGCCGTCGGCGTGGGCGATGACCACGGTGACACCCATGAGGTCGTCATAGCGCACCATTTTTACGGTGCCGTCGGCGGCGGTCTTCACGGCGTCGCCCTCCTCAGCCTTGATGTCCACGCCGTCATGGGTGCGCCAGTCGGCCATGGTTTCGTCATACATCAGCTCCGTCATGCTGAAGACGGTGACGGTGGTGCCGTCCAGCGGGGAGCAGACCTGGGGCAGCAGCTCCTCGGGCTGGAGGGTCTCCTGCACAGGCTCCGGATCGGGCTTGACCTCCGGCTGCTGAATGTTTTCCACAGGCTCCTGCCGCACCACGGGGGTGTTTTTATCCTCCTCGGCCACCTTGGCCTGCTGCACCAGAGCAAAATAGCCGGCCACGCCGATGGCCGCCAGACATAGCACCAGGGCTATGTAAAAGCCCCGACCGCCGAAGAAGCTCCGTGCTTTGTTATGATCCATTCGACTCATTACGATCACCTTTCCTGCGGCGCTGTGCCGCACGCCGCAGAGTGTCCGGCCTGCGGCCGCCGAATTGCGCAGAAAAAACTCGCTGCCTGCAGTATGCGCAGGCAGCGGGTTTTTTAAACATACTCAATTTTTTTAATAATTCAGCGAACGATAAGGGTCTTGCCGTCCATCTCCGGCGGGCAGGCCAGACCCATCACGTCCAGAATGGTGGGGGCAATGTCGGCCAGACGACCCTCCCGCAGCTCCGTGCCGGCGCCGCAGAGGATGAAGGGCACGCGGTTGGTGGTGTGGGCGGTCATGGGGCTGCCGTCGGGCTGGAGCATGACCTCGGCGTTGCCGTGGTCGGCGGTGATCATGGCGATGCCGCCCATTTCCAGTGTGGCATCCACCACCCTGCCCACGCACTCGTCCACCGTTTCCACGGCCTTGATGGCGGCGGGCAGCACGCCGGTGTGACCCACCATGTCGCAGTTGGCAAAGTTCAGGATCACCACGTCGTAGGCGCCGCTTTTGATGCGCTCGACGCACTTGTCGCACACCTCATAGGCGCTCATCTCGGGCTGCAGGTCGTAAGTAGCCACCTTGGGGGAGGCCACCAGCACGCGGTCTTCGCCGGGATACTGCGTTTCCACGCCGCCGTTGAAGAAGAAGGTGACGTGGGCGTATTTCTCCGTTTCGGCGATGCGCAGCTGGGTCATGCCCAGAGAGCTGAGGTACTCGCCCAGGCCGTTTTTCACGGCGATGCGAGGCCAGGCCACCAGCACATTGGGCATGGAGGCATCGTACTCCGTGTTGCAGACGTAGGTGGTGGGGAAAAACTCACGGGGGAAGCCGTCAAACTCCGGATCCACCATGGCGCGGGTGATCTCCCGCGCGCGGTCGGGGCGGTAGTTGAAGAAAATGATGCTGTCGTTATTGGAGATGGTGCCCTCGCTGTCGCAGACCACAGGCTCCACGAACTCGTCCGTGACGCCGTTTTCATAGCTCTGCGCCACGGCGGCCACGGGGTCGGGGTTCTGCACGCCCTCGCCGTAGACCATGGCGTCGTATGCCATTTGCAGCCGCTCCCAGCGCTTGTCACGATCCATGGCATAGTAGCGCCCCATGACGGTGGCGATCTTGCCTACGCCGAGCTCGCGGCATTTTTCCACGCACTCGGCCACAAAGCCCTTGCCGCTGGTGGGGGACACGTCGCGGCCGTCCAGAAAAGCGTGGATATAGACTCTCGTCAGCCCCTTGTCCTTGGCCATTTTCAGCAGCGCCCACAGGTGCTCCACGGTGGAGTGTACGCCGCCATTGGAGAGCAGGCCGTACAGGTGGAGGCTGCTGCCCTTGGCGAGACAGTCATCCATGGCCTTGTTATAGGCGGGATTCTTGAAAAATTCGCCGGTTTCGATGGCGCGGCTGATGCGGGGCAGATCCTGAAAGACGACGCGGCCGCCGCCGATGTTGGTATGCCCCACTTCGCTGTTGCCCATCTGCCCGGCGGGCAGACCCACGTCCAGCCCCGAGGCGGAGAGGGTGGTATGGGCATTCTCGGCAAAGAGCCGATCCAGCACCGGGGTATTGGCCAGCGCCACGGCGTTGCCGGCGCCGGGGGCGCCCATGCCGAAGCCGTCCATGATAACGAGTACAGTGGGTGTTTTATTCATAATGATCTTACCTCACTTTTTGCGGCCGCTCAGTCCTGATTGGCGGCATTGATGATGTCCACAAACTGCGCCGGATCCAGTGCGGCGCCGCCGATAAGCCCGCCGTCGATGTCCGGCTGCGCCAGCAGCTCCGCGGCGTTGGAGGGTTTCATGGAGCCGCCGTACTGCACCGTGACGGAGCGGGCGATGCGGGCGCCGTACAGGTGGCGGATGGTGGTGCGGATGAAGGTGCAGACCTCGGCGGCCTGCTGGGCGGTGGCGGTCTTGCCGGTGCCGATGGCCCACACAGGCTCATAGGCGATGACGCACTTGCGCACCTTCTCCGCCGGCACGCCGGCCAACGCGCTCTTGAGCTGCAGGGCGATAAGCTCCATGGTGATGCCCAACTCACGCTGCTCCAGCGTTTCGCCCACGCAGATGATGGGGTGCAGGCCGGCCTCCAGCGCGGCGGCCACCTTCTTATTCACGGTGAAATCCGTTTCGCCAAAGTACTGGCGGCGCTCGGAGTGGCCGATGATGACGTATTTCACGCCCAGATCCTTCAGCATATCCGCCGACACCTCGCCGGTGTAGGCTCCGCTCTTTTCATAAAAAACATTCTCCGCGCCCACGGACACCCGCAGATCTTTGAACGCCTTGATGGCGGCGGGAATGTTCACGGCGGGGACGCACACCACCACGTCGCACCACTTGGTGCGGGGCAGCAGGCGCTTAAGCTCCTCGGCGAATTTCTTGGTTTCGGAGGCGGTCTTATTCATCTTCCAGTTGCCGGCGATGATGGTCTTGCGATATCTGCTATTCATAATTTTCTCATTTAACTCCTAAGATTTTTATATTAATTTTTAATGATAATGCAGGAATAATGGCACAAAGGCCGAGGGTGCGGGGCAAACGGGTCGTCGGGGAAATCGCCGAAGCGCCGCCAGTGGCGGAAGAAGCGAGGCGGTTTCGAGGAAGTGCCCCGATTGGCGGCTGCGACAGCAGGCGGAAATCGGCTGGCACGACGGTGGGCAATCGCTGACCCCTACACACAGAGATGCCGTTTTTATAAGACTGTCATTCCGAGGAGCGAAGCGACGTGGGAATCCGCATTCCCCTTTGACAAGGGGTGCGGTGCGGGGGTATTACGGATTGCCACAGCCGGTGTGCGCACCGGCTTCGCAATGACAGGGGGGCGCGGCGGGGTAAGGCTTATTTATCCAGCAAACAGGCCACGCCCGGTAATTCTTTGCCCTCCAGGAACTCCAAGGAGGCGCCGCCGCCGGTGGAGATGTGGGTCATCTTATCGGCATAGCCCAGCTGCTCCACGGCCGCCGCGCTGTCGCCGCCGCCCACGATGGTGATGGCGTCCGTCTTGCTCAGCGCCTCGGCCACGGCCTTGGTGCCAGCGGCAAACTTCTCGAACTCGAACACGCCCATGGGGCCGTTCCAGATGACGGTGCCGGCGCCTGCCACGGCGGCGCAGTACAGCGAAACGGTGTCGGGGCCGATGTCCAGTCCCTGCCAGCCGTCGGGGATCTCGCCGGCGGGGACGACCTTCGTGTCGGCGTCGGGGGCGAAGCGGTCGGCAATGACGGTGTCCACGGGGAGCAGGAGCTTCACGCCCTTGTCCGCGGCCTTTTTCAGCATTTCATTGGCGTACTCCATCCACTCGCTCTCCAGCAGGGAGTCGCCGATCCTGCCGCCCTGCGCGGCGGAGAAGGTATAGGCCATGCCGCCGCCGATGATGACGGTGTCGGCGATCTCCAGCAGGTTATTGATGACGCCGATCTTGGAGGACACTTTGCTGCCGCCCAGAATGGCCACCAGAGGCCGCCTGGGGCTGGCCAGAGCGCCGCCCATGATGCGCAGCTCCTTCTCGATGAGGAAACCGGAAACGGCGGGCAGATAGGCTGCAACACCGGCGGTAGAGGCGTGGGCGCGGTGCACGGCGCCGAAAGCATCGGACACATACAGCTCCGCCAAGGAGGCCAGCTTCTTGGCGAACTCGGGGTCGTTTTTCGTCTCTCCCTTTTCAAAGCGGGTGTTCTCCAGCAGCAGGATCTGCCCGGGCTGCAGCGCGGCGGCCTTGGCCGTGGCGTCCTCGCCCACTACGTCATGGGCAAAGAGCACCTCTTGCCCCAGAAGCTCCGACAGGCGCTCCGCCACGGGGGCAAGGGTCAACTTAGCCAAAGACTTTTTCCAGGCGTCCTCCGTCAGTTCGGCGGGGTCTTTGCCCTTCTCCAGCTGCTTTTTCACCCATTTGTCAAACACAGGCTCGGGCTTGCCCAAATGGGAGCAGGCGATGACTGCCGCCCCATGCTCCAGCAGATAGCGGATGGTGGGCAGGGCGGCCACGATGCGCTTGTCGCTGGTGATGGCGCCGGTCTTCTTGTCCTGCGGCACGTTGAAATCGCAGCGCAGCAGCACCTTTTTGCCGGACACGTCCACGTCCATGACGGTTTTTTTATTGTAGTTCATATCGGTACATCTCCTTTATGATAATATGTATGGTTGGGAATTATCCCGCTGGGGGGGTATTACGGATCGCCACGCCAGTCTGCGGGCTGGTTCGCAAGGACAGTATTTATTGAATGGCGGCGGTTATTTTTTCATCTCGCCGGTGCCGCAGAGGTGGGGGAAATTGTTCTGCCGCAGAGCTTCATAGGTGAGGATGGCCACGGAGTTGCTGAGGTTGAGGCTCCGCGCCTCCTCGCGCATGGGCAGGCGGAGGCAGCGGTCATAGTGTGCCTGGCGGAACGCCTCCGGCAGCCCCGCTGTTTCCTTGCCGAAAAACAGCCAGCAGTCCGGCGAAAAACGCGCGGCGGTATAGTCCTGCGGCGCCTTGGTGGTGGCCAGCCAAAGGTCTGCTTCCGCCTCCGGATGGGCGGCAAAGAGGGCGGGCAGGCTCTCATAGTCCGAAACGGACACCAGGTGCCAGTAGTCAAGCCCCGCGCGGCGCACGGCGCGCTCGGAAATGTCGAACCCCAAGGGGCGGACGAGGTGCAGACGGCTGCCGGTGGCGGCGCAGGTGCGGGCGATATTGCCGCAGTTCTGCGGGATCTCCGGCTCCACCAGCACGATATTCAGCACGGCGCACCACCTCCCCACATCTTCAGGATAGCTCCGCTTATTGTAATGCAAAGAAAGAATAAATTCAACTGCAAAATGGCACATTTTGCGAAAAAAATCTGCAATCGTCCACTTTTTTATCCGAGGAGTACATTTTTCCCGTTTTTTAGGGGATGATGGGATTTTTGAGCGGCAAAAAAAATTTTAGATTTTTGGAAAAAGCACTGGATTTTGCGGGAAAAACTGTTATAATGAAAGCAAGAAACGGACGGAAAGGAAGTGGGTTCCCATGGGATGCAGAATTGTCCGGCGCCGCATGCCTGCGGGTGCCCTTTTTTCAAACCGCTGACGCTGCGGCCTGCTATATCTGCCGGTATTCCGGCGGTGCGGCGGCCTTATGAAGCGTTCAGCGGCTTTTCTCATATAGGGAGTATCCGCCCTGCAGCCCCCTGCGTATACATTCCGGTCAGGAAAAATTTTTTGGGATAACGAAAGAAAGTGAGTGTGTTACAAAATGATTTCTCATGGCAAAGACATCAAGATCTTCACCGGCAACTCCAACCCCGCTCTGGCGCAGGAGATCTGCAAGATCATCGGCACCAAGCTGGGCGACTCCGAGGTAACGCATTTCGCCGACGGCGAGGCCTCCGTCTCCCTGTATGAAACGGTGCGCGGCAGCGACGTCTTCCTCATCAACTCCACCTGCAAGCCCGTCAACGACAGCCTCATGGAGCTGCTCATCATGATCGACGCCTGCAAGCGCGCCTCCGCAGGCCGCGTCACCGCCGTGGTGCCCTACTTCGGCTATGCCCGTCAGGACCGCAAGGCCAAGAGCCGCGACCCCATCAGCGCCAAGCTGGTGGCCAATATGATTACCGCCGCAGGGGCGGACCGCGTGCTGACCATGGACCTGCACGCCGCCCAGATCCAGGGCTTTTTCGACATCCCCGTGGATAACCTGCTGGGCAATCCCGTGTTCGTTGACTACTACGCCAAGAAGTTCGGCAGCGCCGTGGAGGACATGGTGGTGGTGTCTCCGGACGTGGGCAGCGTGGCGCGCAGCCGCACCTTCGCCCAGAAGCTGCACATGGGTCTGGCCATCGTGGACAAGCGCCGCCAGAAGGCCAACCAGTGCGAGGTGATGAACGTCATCGGCGACGTGGCCGGCAAGGACTGCATCCTCTTTGACGACATGGTGGACACCGCCGGCTCCCTCTGCAATGCCGCCAAGGCCATCGTGGAAGTGGGCGGCGCCCGCAACGTGTACGCCTGCGCCTCCCACGGCCTGCTGGACGGCCCCGCTCTGGAGCGCATCGCCGCCAGCCCCATTCAGGAGCTGGCTCTGCTGAACACCCTGCCCACCACCTTCGGCGAGGAGTGCAGCAAGATCAAGTATCTGTCCGTGGCGCCCATGTTTGCCGAGGCCATTGAGCGCATCTATCAGGAGATCTCCATTGCCAAGCTCTTCGGCTAAGCCCGAAAGGCGAGAAATCATCTGTTCAAACCCATCATTTTGTGATATACTGGTCGGGCGAATGTTTTTCGCCCGACCATTTTTTCAGGGAGCGTGAGGAAGTATGTTTTTCAAGCAGAGCGGCTATACATGGCTGGTGGTGGGGCTGGGAAACCCCGGCGCGCGGTTCGAGAGCACGCGGCACAACATGGGCTTTCTGGCTCTGGATCGGCTGGCGGAGCGGGAAAAGCTGCGCTTTAATAAGCTCCGGTTCAAGGCGTGGACGGCGGAGTGGAAGCTGGGAGAGGACAAGGTGCTGGTGATGAAGCCCCAGACCTATATGAATCTCTCCGGCGAGTCCGTGGGCGCCGCCGCCCGCTTCTACAAGATACCGGCGGATCATATTCTGGTGGTGTCGGACGACATTTCCCTGCCGGTGGGCAAGCTGCGGCTGCGCTCCGCCGGCTCCGCAGGCGGGCACAACGGCCTGAAAAATATCATCCAGCACCTGGGCACCGACCGCTTCCCCCGCATCAAGGTGGGCGTAGGCTCGCCGCAGCAGGCGGGCTACGACGTGGTGGACTGGGTCATCGGCATGCCCATGGGCGAAGACCAGAAAGTCCTGCTGGACGCTCTGGATCGGGCGGCGCAGGCCATTCCGGCGGTCATTACCCAAGGCATGGACAGAGCTATGAACAAATTCAATTAAACTGGCGAAAAAACTTCGTTTTTTCTGCCAAGGGGATTGCAGCCCGCTGCGCGCATAATTTTGCCGCAGGCGGCAAAATTACACACTTGCGGGCTGAGAGGTATTTTTCCCCACGCGCATGTCGCGGTGAAAAATAATCTCAATTTTTTGCCGCCTGCGGGTGGCAAACTCTGCGAGGCTTTTTAATTATTAAAATTAAGAAATATTTCAGCTTTCTATGATAGAATATTCCGAAAGGAGGGGGACGATTTGCACAGGCTCTTGCAGGAGCTGATGCTTCTGCCGGAAATGCAGTACATCAAAACCGAGCTGGACGGCGGCGTGAGCACGGCTGTCACCGGACTGTCCCCCATCCATCGGGTGCAGCTGTCGGCCGCTCTGGCGCAGGCCATGGGGCGGCCTCTGCTGCTTCTGTGCGCCGACGAACGGGAGTGCGAGCGCTTTGCCGCCGATATGGAGAGCCTCACCGGAGGCAAGCCCCTGCATCTGCCGGGGCGGGAGATGCACCTGCGTCCCGCCGCCGTGGCCAGCCGCCAGTGGGACTACCGGCGCATTGCCGCCCTGCACCGGATGCAGACGGAAACCCCCGCCGTGCTCCTCGCCACTGCCGAGGCGCTGTGCCAGCGGTGCCTGCCGCCGCAGGTGCTGGAGCAGGCCACCACGGTTCTGAAGGTGGGGCAGCGGTACGACGTGGCCGCCCTGTGCCGCCGTCTGGCCGACGCGGGCTACACCCGCTGCGAGCAGGTGGAGGGTGCGGGGCAGTTCGCCCTGCGGGGCGGCATACTGGACGTGTTTTCTCCGGAGGCGGAGTACCCCGTCCGGTGCGATTTTTTTGACGACGAAATTGACGCTCTGGGCGTCTTTGACACCGGCACCCAGCGGCGCGTCCGCAACGTGGAGCAGGCGCTGCTGCTGCCGGCAGGCGAGGTTTTGCCCGCCTACGGCTCGTCCGGCGCTGCCGAGGCGCTGGAGGCTGCCGCCCACAGATATGAAAAAAAAGAAAAGACCGCTGCCCTCTGCGCCATCCTGCGGGCGGACGCGGCGGCTCTGCGGCAGGGGATGCTCCCCGCCGGCGGCGACCGCTGCATGGCGGCGGTATACGAAGACTTCACCTGCGGCGCCGACTATCTGCCCGAAAACATGCTGGTGTGCATCAGCGAGAGCGGGCGGGTGGCCGAGGGGCTGAAGCAGTGGCTCTGGCAGCGGCGGCAGGACATTGTGTCCGCCGAGGAAAACGGTGTTCTGGCGGGGGAATTTTCCCGCCTGCAGCTGGAGCAGGAGGAGCTGGTGCGGCGGCTGGAAAAATTTCCCGTGTGCCAGATGGAGAGCCTGCCCACCAGCCGGTATCTGCTGGCACCCAAGGCATTGGTGCAGGTGGCGGCCAAGCAGCTGTCCGTATACGGCGGGAGCCTTGACACCGCCGTCACCGACATGACGCACTATCTCACCTCGGGCTATCGGGTGCTGGTGCTGTGCGGCGGACGGGTGCGGGCGGAGAACCTGCAAAGACTCCTGCGGGAGCGGAAGATCCCCGCCGCCGTGGACTATGACGGCCGCACCATGCCGCAAAAGGGACAGGCGGTCATCTCCGTGGGCGCTCTCACCGCCGGCAGCGAATACCCCGGCTTGCAGCTGGCCATTCTGACCGAGGGGCAGCTCACAGCCAGAGTATCCGGCAAGGAGCCGAAGCGGCGGACGCCGAAAAACGACCCCTCCCGCCAGAAGCTCCAGTCCTACACCGACCTGACCCCCGGCGACCTGGTGGTGCATCAGCACCACGGCATCGGGCGGTTCGTTTCCATGATGCGTCTGCCAGTGGACGGAGTGGAAAAGGATTATATCAAGATCGCCTACGCCGGAAGCGACTGCCTGTATGTGCCGGCCACGCAGCTGGACTTGGTGAGCAAATACATCGGCACCGGCGAAGACACGGGTCACACAAAGCTCAACAAGCTGGGCGGCACCGAGTGGGTCAAGACCACCAGCCGCGCCAAGGCCGCCGCCCGCGACCTGGCCAAGGGGCTGATCGACCTCTACGCCCAGCGCCAGCGTCTGGCGGGGTTCGCCTTTTCGCCGGATTCCCCGTGGCAGCAGGAATTCGAGGACGCCTTCCCCTATGCGGAAACGGACGACCAGCTCCGCTGCATTCGGGAGATCAAAAACGACATGGAAAAGCCCCGCCCCATGGATCGGCTGCTGTGCGGCGACGTGGGCTACGGCAAAACGGAGGTCGCCCTGCGGGCGGTGATGAAATGCATACTGGACGGCAAGCAGGCGGCCATTCTGGTGCCGACAACGGTGCTGGCCCAGCAGCATTATGCCACGGCCGTGAGCCGGTTCCGCAGCTTTCCCGTGACGGTGGAGGTGCTGAGCCGGTTCCGCAGCGCGGGGCAGGCAAAGGATATTCTGGAGCGCACGGCGCAGGGCAAGGTGGATCTGCTCATCGGCACCCACAAGTTATTGCAGAAAAATGTGGCGTTCCACGATCTGGGGCTGCTCATCATCGACGAGGAGCAGCGCTTCGGCGTGGCGGCCAAAGAGCGGCTGCGGGAAAAGGCGCGGCAGGTGGACACCCTCACCCTCTCGGCAACGCCCATTCCCCGCACGCTGAACATGGCGCTCTCGGGCATACGGGATATGTCCACCATCGAGGAGCCGCCCCGCGACCGCCAGCCGGTGCAGACCTATGTGCTGGAGCACGACTGGGGCATTCTGGCGGAGGCCATGCGGCGGGAGATCGACCGCGGCGGGCAGGTGTACTATCTGCATAACCGCGTGGAAAACATCGAGTCCGCCGCCGGACGCCTCCGGCAGCTTTTGGGGGAGGACGTGGCCATCGGCATCGCCCACGGCAAGATGAGCGAGAGCCAGCTCAGCCGCGTAATGCAGGACATGGCCGAAGGAGAAATACAAGTCCTCGTCTGCACCACCATCATCGAGACCGGCATCGACATCCCCAACGTGAACACCCTTATTATAGAAGACGCCGACCGCATGGGGCTTGCCCAGCTCCACCAGATCCGCGGGCGCATCGGCCGCAGCCCCCGCAGGGCTTACGCCTACCTCACCTTCCGGACGGGAAAAGTCCTCACGGAGGTGGCAAGCAAGCGCCTGACGGCCATACGGGAGTATGTGGAGTTCGGCTCCGGCTTCAAGATCGCCATGCGGGATCTGGAGATACGCGGCGCCGGCAACCTGCTGGGCGCGGAGCAGTCGGGCTACATGATGAGCGTGGGCTATGATATGTATCTGAAACTCTTAAACGACGCCGTGCTGGAGCAGCAGGGGAAGTCCGCCGAGATCCGGTCGGAGTGCTCGGCAGACCTCACAGTGTCCGCCTACATTCCCGACAGCTATATCCCGCAGGCCAAGCAGCGCATGGATCTCTACCGCCGCATCGCCGCCATACGCACGGCGGCGGACTCGGGGGAAATTCTGGACGAACTGCTGGATCGCTTCGGCGACCCGCCCAAGGCCGTGACGGCGCTGCTGGACGTGGCGCTGCTGCGAGCCGATGCCGCCGCCGTGGGCATCTGCGACATCTCCCAGAAGGGGCAGCAGCTTCTTTTCCGTTTCACGGATCGGGTGGATCCCCCCAGCCTGCTGGCGGTGTGCTCCATGGCATCGTATAAGGGCAGGCTCCTGCTGCACTCCGGCAGCCAGCCCTACCTGACGTTATATCTAAAAGAAAAAGAAAACTCCCTGCAGGCCGCTGCGGCGCTCACCGAGCAGCTCCGGCTGAAGCGGGAACAATAGCGGGTCAAGCGCCCGAAAACAGAAGGAACAAAAGGAGAAACGACATGAAAAACCTCATTATCCGCTCATTGGCCGGTCTGCTGGCCTCCGTCCTGCTGGTGACCGGCGTGGCGCTGCTGGGCAACATGCCCAACGGCAAGCGCACCGACGGCGTGTTTTACGGAGCCAGCGGCATCCATCCCGACGCCACCCTCATGACCGTGAACATGCAGCCCGTCACCGCCGAGGAGTACCTCTACTGGCTGGCCTACGACTGCGACTATCTCAGCTCCTACATGGGCACCGTGGACTTTGACACCGCCATCAGCGGCTCCATGACCTTCGGCCAGTACGCCATGGAGGATGCCCAGCGCACGGTGACGCTGTACTCCGTGGTGCGTGCCTGGGCGGAGCAGGCGGGCATCACCCTGAGCGAAGACTCCCAGACCCAGCTGGCCGCCCAGCGCCAGCAGTATGTGGATTACTACGGCGGCGAGGAGGCCTATGCCGACCAGCTGAAGCTCATGGGGCTGACCGACGACACCTTCCAGCGGATCAATGAGGTGTACTTCCTGTATTCCGAGCTGTACGGCGCCTACTGCTCCGAAGACGGCGCCCTGCGTCCCTCCGCCGAGGAGATCGGCAGCTTTGCCCAGGAGAACAAATACTACACCTTCCTGCCTCTGCACTGGTCCTTCAGCGGCGACACCGAGGCTGACAGCGCCGCTGCGGCAAAAGCACAGGCCGCCGCCGAGCGTCTGAGCGCCGCCGCGGACAAGACCGCCACCTATCTGCAGATCGCCCAGGAGATGGCGCAGCAGGCCACGGAGGCCGGCGAGACCCTCAGCGCCGCCGATCTGGACAGCGGCATCGCCGAGGCCGTGGCTGCCCTGCAGGAAAACGAGGTCAGCGGCGTGGTGACCACCGCCAGCGGCTGCTATGTGTTCGTGGGTAAGGCGCTGAATACGGACGCCGTGCTGGACAAGATGTTCAACGCCCGTCTGGACACTCTGCGCGACAGCGCCGCCATCCGCTACAACTGCCGCAGCTATAACAAGCTGAACGTGGGCACTTTCTACACCAAGCTCCAGACCCTGCGCAGCCAGCTCCAGAGCGCATCCTCCGGCGATACCCAGTCCTGACCCCTCTCCCCTTCGTCAAATCCACGAAAGTGGCCTTTGTTCATTGCCGAATATCACAATCTTTGCGGCAATACATATTTTTGTATCTTTTGCCCATTGACTATTGTTAAAAAAATGACTATCATAAAGTTGCTGTAAAGCAAGAGCAATTCCATTGCATTCATTTTATTATAAATTTAGGAGGAATCGTTTCATGAAAGACCTGTATGTTGTCAACTGCTGCAGAACGGCCATCGGCTCCTTTGGCGGATCCCTGAAGAACACCCCCGCTGCCGATATGGGCGCCATCGTCGTGAAAGAAGCTCTCAAGCGCGCCAACGTCGCTCCCGAAAATGTGGACGAGCTGATGTTTGGCTGCATCCTCACTGCGGCACAGGGTCAGAACGTTGCCCGCCAGGTCTCCATCAAGGCCGGCATCCCCTATTCCGTTCCCGCCTACACCGTGGGCATGGTCTGCGGCTCCGGCATGAAGTCCGTCATTGAAGGCGCCCGCTCCATCCTGGCCGGCGATGCCGACATCGTGGTCTGCGGCGGCACCGAGAACATGAGCGCCGCTCCCTTTGCCTCTCTGGACGCCCGCTGGGGTGCCCGCATGGGCGACAAGAAGCTGGTGGACACCATGATCAAGGACGGCCTGTGGGACGCTTATAACAACTATCACATGGGCACCACCGCCGAGAATATCAACGACATCTGGGGCATCACCCGCCGCGAGCAGGACGAGTTCGCCGCCGCTTCCCAGCAGAAGGCCTGTGCCGCCCGGGATTCCGGCCGCTTCGATGACGAGATCGTGGCCGTGCCCGTCAAGGTGAAGAAGGAGATCGTGGAGTTCAAGCGCGATGAGTATGTGAAGGAAGGCGTCACCGCCGACAGCATCGCCAAGCTCAAGGGTGCCTTCCCCGTAGGCCCCGAGTCCCCCAATCCTCAGGTGGTACACACCTTTGAGGTCACCGGCGCCCAGGATGCCGCCGACAAGGGCACCCAGCGTGTTACCGCTGCCAACGCCTCCGGCATCAACGACGGCGCTGCCGCCATCGTGCTGGCCTCCGGCGAGGCCGTGGCCAAGTACGGTCTGAAGCCCATGGCCAAGCTCATCGGCTGGGGTCAGGGCGGCGTGGATCCCAAGATCATGGGCGTAGGCCCCGTGGTGGCCTCCCGCAACGCTATGAAGAAGGCCGGCGTCACCATCGACGACATCGACCTGGTGGAGGCCAATGAGGCATTCGCCGCCCAGTCCATCGCCGTGGCTCGTGAGCTGCACTTCGACATGAGCAAGGTCAATGTCAACGGCGGCGCCATTGCCCTGGGTCACCCCGTGGGTGCTTCCGGTGCTCGTATCATCGTGACCCTGCTCCACGAGATGCAGAAGCGCCCCGAGGCCAAGAAGGGTCTGGCTACCCTGTGCATCGGCGGCGGCATGGGCACCGCAGTGGTGTTTGAGAAGTGCTGATCGGCTGAGGCATAACCTATAAAAGCAAATTTTGGGGGTCCCGGGCTTCCGGGACCCCCGTTTTACCCTGTCGAAAAATCCTTTGGATTTTTCCGACAAAAGGATCGCGGCCTGCTGCGCGCATAATTTTTGCGCTCCGCGCAAAAATTCCACACTTGCAGTCTGAGGGATATTTTCCCCCACGCACAAGTCGCGGTGAACAATGATCCCAATTTTTTGCCGCCTGCGGGCGGCAAACTCTGCGAGGCTATCCCATGGATCGCGGAGGCTACAGATCTGCCGAAGCCCCTCTATTTTTGTCGAAAGGCAAAAATATCACCGCAGGGTGTTGACAGTCGGGCACAAATGTGGTATCCTAATTCTTGCCTTGATCCGCCGGTGTGGTGGAATGGTAGACACAGGAGACTTAAAATCTCCCGGTAGCAATACCGTACCGGTTCGAGTCCGGTCACCGGCACCATCCGGTACAATCAAATATCGCGGAGTAGAGCAGTTGGTAGCTCGTCGGGCTCATAACCCGGAGGTCGGAGGTTCAAGTCCTCCCTCCGCAACCAACAAAACCACCGTTTTCGTATTGAAAACGGTGGTTTTTCTAACTTTTTTGGTTAATCCTTTGGGAGGACTCGGGCAATTTAAGTCCTTTCAAAAGCGCAAACACATGCTGCGGAAAATGGCCGCAGGGGTGTATTTATTTTGTGAGGATCTTTACGGCGGCGCGGGCAGCTGACGCAGCATCCGGCGTGTAGATGTCGGCGCCGATCTCCGCGCAGAAGCTCTGGCTGATGGGCGCGCCGCCCACCATGACGGTGACCTTGTCGCGGATGCCGGCCCTTTCGGAAAGCTCCACGATCTGCCGCATCTCCTGCATGGTCGTCGTCAAAAGCGACGAGCAGGCGATGATGTCGCAGCTGTGCTCCCTGGCCGCCTCGACAAAGCGCTCCGGCGGGACGTCCGCCCCCAGATCATATACCTCGATGCCGCTGCCCTCGAACATGATCTTCACCAGATTTTTGCCGATGTCGTGCAGGTCACCCAGCACCGTGCCGATGCAGGCGGAGCCTATGGAGCGGCGGCTGCCGTCGGCGCTGACCATGTGCGGCTTGAGTACGGCGGTGGCCGCCGCCATACAGCGGGCGGCGATGAGCATTTCCGGCACAAATGCGCGGTTTGCCGAAAAGTCCTCGCCCAGCTCGTTCATGCCGGCGATTAGCCCGCCTGAGAGAATGTCCTGCGCGTCCACGCCGCCGCCAAGCGCTTCGTCAATAAGGGTCAACAGCTTTTTCTGCTGCCCCCGCTTTATGGCCGCAGCGATCCTGGTCAGAATATCGCCCTCCGCCTCCTCGGTCTTGGCCTCCGGACGGGTGGCCGCGCCGGCAGTGTCCAGCTTGCGGCGGGGGATCTCGGGCAGGGCGAAATGGGGCATGTGAAGCTCTGCGTTATAGCGATCGATGGCGAGGTCAATATACTGGTCTATGTGCGGATACACTGCCCCTGGCACGCCGTAGGTTATCGAGGGGATGAAGTGTCCGCCGGGGCAGCAGTCCCGCAGCGTTTTCTCGGCGTAGGCCGTGATCTCCTCCGGCGTGGCGTCCGCGCGGTCGATGGCGGCGCCCATGCCGCCCATGAGAACGAGCCTGCCCTTGAGGCGGCGCTGCAGGGCGGGGATGTTGTTCTCCGGCAGGGTACCCTGCCAGACCTGTATGCCGATGTCCGCCATGTCGTCCACAATGTCGGCAAGGTACGAGTCGGCGTGGTGGATGGCGATGCAGCCGCGGGAGCGGATATAGCCATAAAAGCGGCGGTATGGCTCTTTGAAGAACGCGCGCCACATGTCCGGCTTCATGAAAAGCGCCGATTTTGTGCCCCAGTCGTCGTGGGAGAAGATGGCGTCCGGCTGAAGATTGTCGATGAGCAGCTGCACATATTGGAGGCGGTAGGCGGTGATATACTCGATAAGCTCGTGCATTTCGTCCGGATGCTCATAAAGCGCCGTGAGCGTGTTTTCAAAGCCCATGAGGAAGTGGCACTGCTCAAAAATGCCCGTGCCCATGAAGCCCGCGACCAGCTGCTCGTCTCCGGCTGCGGCTCGCGCCTTGGCGCGGCACTCCTCCCAGCCCTCGGTGCAGTTTGCGGCGATGTCCGGTGCGCGGACATACTCACGCCAGCGGGTGATATCCGGACAGACCGTCAGCCCGTCGCCGTGCAGGGGCGTCGCCCCGGGTGCGTCCTCGGGAAAGCTGATGGTGGTGCCCCAGCGGTCGCGGGAGGTGGTGCCCCGCCGGCGGTTTCCCCGCAGGTAGGCGTTGATGGGGTCATAGAGGCACATGTGCAGCGCCTCATATTGTTTCAGGATCCTCTCGGGCTTGCCGTCAGGCTTTAACAGTTCAAGAAATATTTCCTTTGGGGTCTGCATGCTGATCCCTCCTTAGTAAAATGCATGAGGTGTAGGTCATGGTGCCCTTTCCGTAGTTGTATTCGAGTCCCGAACGGCGGCAGACGTCGCTGACCCACAGACCGTAGGCCTCCATAGATGACAGACGCCTGGACAGGAAGCGGCAGGGCTTGTGGGGATAGGTACACCGTGCGCACAGGGTGCAGGTGCCGGCGGTGAGGGGGAGGCAGTCGGGGTAGAGGAGCCTTGCCTGACGGGCGAAGCTCTCGAAGCTCCGCTTGTGCCGCTGGGCGATGGCCTGCATGCCCTCGTAGTCAAAGTCGCCATCGAGGGTGCCGGTGGTCTGCACGAGGAGGCCGGAGGAGCACCGCGCTATGTCTGCCGCGGCCTGCTCCAGCGTCCCGCAGCCCGGGGGACACGCCCAGCTGGCGCCGTATTTCCCGCAGCGGTCGGCGCTGCACATATCCCGCACATCCGTTCTCGGCACAAAAGCCTCCATGTTCGCCGCCGCCCAGTGGGAAAAGCCGTTTTCCGCCGCAAGAGCCATAAGCCGTGTCATATCTGTCCTACCTCTTGACAAAGCAGTGGATGACTGCTAAAAATTTATATAAAGTAAAATCATTATAGTAAGGGGGAATGTCCGTGTCAAGCATCGAAGTTCGCTGCGGCGGCAAAAGGCGGGCTGTGGTCTTTTCCGACGGCGAAACGCTGCTGGCCGCCCTGCGGAACGCGGGTTTCTCCCTCCCCGCAGCCTGCGGCGGCCGGGGCAAATGCGGCAAGTGCCGCGTGCGCATAAACGGCGTGCAGCGCCTTGCCTGTCGCGTCGCGCCCGCAGAGGGCGACGTGGTGGAGCTGCCCGAAACGGCAGGCGGCGCCATTCTCACCGCCACTGTCCCTGTCGCCGCTCCCACCCCTGTCGGAGCGCAGGAGGGCATAGCCGCCGCCGTTGACCTCGGCACCACCACCGTCGCCGTGCGCCTTTACGACCTGAAGACCGCCGCCGAGCTGACGACCCGCAGCGCCTGGAACGCCCAGGCACCCTACGGCGGCGACGTCCTCAGCCGCATCCGCTACACCATGGATAGCTCCAACGGGCTGCATGAGCTGTCGGCCATTATCCGCCGCCAAACAGAGGCGCTTATTCTCGCGGCACTTGCTGCCTGCGGCAGAGGGCAAGATGAGCTGCGCAGCGTTTTTCTTGCGGGCAACACCGTGATGCAGCACATTTTTGCGGGACTGTCCGTGCGCCCGATAGCCGCAGCGCCCTTTAAGCCCGAGACGCTGTTTGCCGACCCGATGGGCGATACGCTGCTGGGGGCGGAGCTTAATTATGCGCCCTGCGTCGCCGGCTATGTGGGCGGCGACATAACGGCGGGGCTGCTGGCCTCCGGTCTGTGCAGCGCCGAGGGAAATTCTCTTTTTCTCGACATCGGCACCAACGGAGAAATGGCGCTGGTGGGCGGGGGAAAAGTCTCCTGCTGCGCCGTCGCCTCCGGCCCTGCCTTTGAGGGGGCGGGCATAAGCTGCGGCATGCCGGCGCTGAAGGGTGCAGTCAGCCATGTGCGCTATGACCGCGGTTTTCTGTATGAGGTCGTCGGCGCAGGGGAGGCCGCCGGCCTGTGCGGCTCGGGGCTTATTGACCTTGTGGCTGTTCTGCTCCGCCTCGGCTGCATAGATGCCGGAGGCAGGCTCCTGCCGCCCGAGCTTGCGCCCGAGGATCTGCGGCGGCATATCCGTCCCGACGGGCAGGGCAACGGCATATTTTATCTCACGGAAAAGGTATACCTCACCGCCGCCGACGTCCGCAGTCTCCAGCTGGCAAAGGCCGCCGTGGCAGGCGGGATCGAAGTCCTGCTGCGCCGGCACGGTCCCAGTGCTTGCCGGCTTGACCGCGTGTGCCTGGCGGGCGGCTTCGGCAATTACATCGACCCCAAGAGTGCCATGGCCATAGGCATGCTGCCCGAGATACTGCCCCAGCGCCTGTTCTCTCTGGGCAACACCTCCCTGGCCGGCGCCTCCCTAGCCGCCATCGACCCCAATAAGCTCTGTGAGCTGCGCTCCTGCGCCGAAAAATGCCAGTACATTGAGCTGTCCGGCCTGCGGGAATTCACCGAGGCGTTTACGGATCATATAACTTTTGATACTACGGAGGACTGAACCATGCAGATAAAGTTTCCCCTCATTCTCGACGGCGCCACCGGCACCGAGCTTCAAAAATGCGGCTACAAGGGCGACATCAGCGCCGAGCAGTGGGTGCTGGAGAACCCCGACAGCATCCTCGGCATCCAGTCCGGCTACGTCCGCGCCGGCAGCAACGTCCTGTATTCTCCCAGCTTCGGCGCAAATCGCCGCAAGCTGGAGGAGCACGGCATCTTCAACCAGACCGCCGACTATAACCGCCGTCTGGCGGAGCTGTCGAAAAAAGCTGCCGCCGGCAAGGCCTTTGTCGCCGGCGACATGTCCCCCACCGGCCTGTTCCTCTCGCCGCTGGGGGAGGCGTCCTTTGAGGAGCTTGTGGACATCTACACCGAGCAGGCCGCCGGTCTTGCGCAGGCGGGGGTCGACCTGTTCGTCATCGAGACCATGATGACGCTTTCCGACGCCCGCGCCGCCGTGCTGGCCGTGCGCAGCGTCAGCGACAAGCCCATTTTCGTCACCTTCACCTGCGACGAAAACGGCCGCAGCCTCTCCGGCACGGACGTCACCGCCGCCTTGACCGTTCTGCAGGGCATGGGCATCGACGCCTTCGGGCTGAACTGCTCGGCAGGCCCCGCCGAGATGCTGCCCCAGCTTCGGCGGCTGCGGGAGTACGCCCGCGTGCCCCTCATCGCCAAGCCCAACGCCGGCATGCCCAAGATCGTGGACGGCAAGGCCGTGTATAGCTGCACGCCGGAGCAGTTTGTAGCGCTTATCCCCGAGTTTCTTGACGCCGGCGTTGCCGTATTTGGCGGCTGCTGCGGCACCACAGCTGAACACATCGCCGCCCTGCAAGCGGCGCTGAAAAACGCCGAGATAAAAGCCCCCGCCCCGCTCCACAGCGACCTGCTGCCGGCCTCCACCGAGAAACTGCCGGCGTATCTGCCCGCCGACGCACGCCATGGCCGTGTGCTCACCGTCACCGCCGATCTGGAGGACGACCTTGCAGACGCCCTGGAGAGTGACGACGTGATGGTGGCCGTCCGCCTTGCCACTTGGGAGGACGTGGAGCTGCTGGCCGACTGCCAGTACATGCTCACAAAGCCCCTGTGCATTCTCTGCGACGACGCCGAGGTGCTGGAGGCAGCGCTCCGCGCCTATCAGGGTCGCCCCCTTTACGAAGGCGCCCTCCCCGAGTCCGTCCTCGCCCCCCTCGCCGCCAAATACGGCGTGTTATATTGATCGGTCGATGCGGAAAAAAAAGAAACTGTCCCGAGAGCCTGCGATCTCGGGACTTTTTTTGCGCCTGTCCGCGGCTATATTTCGCGTTCCTTTGGGACATCCTACGGTATATAGCCCATAAACCGGCATCCAAATTTTAACAGGGGGAATGGATCCATGTCAGAAATGTTTTGCTTTCAGTGTCAGCAGACCGCCGGCGGCACCGGCTGCGTCCGCACGGGGGTCTGCGGCAAGCAGCCCGAAACCGCCAATTTGCAAGACGAACTCATCTATGAACTTATGCGCCTTGCTCTGGCGTCCGAGAAAAGCGGCCTCCGCACTAAGGAGGCCGACCGTCTGCTGATGGACGGCCTGTTCACCACCCTCACCAACGTAAATTTTGATAGCGCCGCCATCCGCCGCTTCACGGAGCGGGTCATCGCCCAACGGAAGGAGCTGGGCGGCTGGGACGGAACCCTTGTGGAGCTTTGGAAGGGAGATACCGACACCGTTTCCCTCCGCTCCACGCTTCTCTTCGGCCTGAAGGGCATGGCCGCCTACGCCCACCACAGCCTGAACCTCGGCCGCGAGGATCCCGAGGTGACGGCGTGGTTTTATAAGGGGCTGTGCGAGCTGAACCGCCCCCACACCGTGGAGCAGTGGCTGGCGCTCATCATGGAGTTCGGGCAAGTGAATTTCCAATGTATGGCGCTGCTGGACAGCGCTAACACCTCCGCCTTCGGCGACCCCGTCCCCACGCGGGTGAACACCGACATCAAAAAAGGCCCCTTCATCGTGGTGTCCGGCCACGATCTGGAGGATCTGCACCAGCTGCTGGAGCAGACGGCCGGCAAGGGCATCAACGTCTATACCCACTGCGAGATGCTCCCTGCCCATGGTTATCCGGCGCTTAAAAAATATCCCCATCTGGCGGGCAACTTCGGCACCGCGTGGCAGAGCCAGCAGAAAGAATTTGAAGATATTCCCGCGCCGGTGCTCTTCACCACCAACTGCCTCATGCCGCCCCGCCCCAGCTACGCCGACCGCGTCTACACCACCTCCGTGGTGGGCTACGAGGGCTTGCGGCACATCTCCGGCGACAAGCAGAACCGCAAGGATTTCACCCCCCTCATTCAGCAGTCGCTGGCGCTGGGGGGCTACGAGCACGACCGCAGCATGAGCGGCATCAACGGCGGTCACATGCTCACCACCGGTTTTGCCCACAGCGCCGTCCTCGCCCAGGCGCCCCAGCTCATCGAGGCCATCCAGTCCGGCGCCGTGAAGCATATTTTCCTTGTAGGCGGCTGCGACGGCGCCCACCCCGGCCGAAACTACTACACGGAGTTCGTCAAGCAGACCCCCATGGACAGCCTTGTGCTGACGCTGGCCTGCGGCAAGTACCGCTTCAACGACTTGGACTTGGGCGAAATAGGCGGCCTGCCCCGCATTCTGGACATGGGTCAGTGCAACGATGCCTACAGTGCCATCCGCGTGGCGCTGGCGCTGGCGGAAGCCTTCGGCTGCACCGTGAACGACCTGCCCCTGACGCTGGTGCTGTCGTGGTACGAGCAGAAGGCCGTGTGTATCCTGCTGACGCTGCTGAGCCTCGGCATCAAGAACATGTACCTCGGCCCCACCCTGCCGGCCTTCCTGTCGGAGACCGTGGTGAAGACGCTGGTGGACGCCTACGGCCTCCAGCCCATCACCGCGCCGGAGCAGGACATGGACGCCATCCTGCACCGCGGCTGACCCGCCGTCCGCCCGCAGCAGCTTCGCTCCACGCTGCAGGTACAGCCGCTTCTGTCCGCCCCTATTAAAAAAACAAAACCTCCGGTCAGGTCGGAGGTTTTGTTTTATTTTTTTATGAAAAATTATTCAGCTTTCCCGCCGGAAGCCGAAGCCCGCCACCTCTGTGGTGGGCAGGGAGAAAGCAATGGCCTTGGCCGGCGTGTCCGGCCCCGCCTTCTGCAGGATGGAGCGCATGATCTCCGTCTTCTCCTCCGTCTTGGCCACAATGAGCACCACTTCCTTCTCCTCGGCAATGGTGATGTTGTAGAACTTCTTCACCTGCTCGGCGCCGGTGCCCTTACCGTGGAGCACCGTGCCGCCCCGAGCGCCCGCCGCCCGCGCGGCGTCCATCACCAGCTCCGTCTGCCCCTCGCTGGCAATGACGACGATGAGTTCATATGCAAAACTGAGCTGGGGCGTATATTTGCCCGTGCCCGTTTCGTTGCCCTTCAAAAATTCCATGGTCTTTCCTCCTCCTACGCTTTTCATGGGTACGGCAATGACGATGCCGTGGCCGGGGACGCCCAGATGCAGCCGCTCCCGCTGGCCGTCGATGAAGGCGCGGGTCTTTTCCTCCGTGGCCGCCGACAGCATCACCCGCTTCTCGTTGGACTCAATGCCCAGAAAATCCAGCACGCTCTGGATGGCCGTGCCGTGGCCGTGGAGCGTCACGTTCAGCGGCAGCTCCAGCTCCCGCGTCAGCTCCTCCAGCCGCGGCAGCGCCTCCGGCGTCACAATAGAGATCACATAATTCATGCCGGTTCCTCCCACAGTTCAATAATATCGCAGTCGCCGTAGCTCTCCAGCTCCTGAGTGACCTTCCTGGCCTTGCGCTGGTAGTAGAAGCCCACCACCTGAATGGACAGCAGCGGCATCATGGCCACCATGGCGACAATGCCGAAAGCGTCGGTGAGCACATTGCCCCCCAGAGCGATGCTCACGCCCACCATGAATTGGAGCATGAAGGTGGCCGTCATGGGGCCGGAGGCCACGCCGCCGGAGTCGAAGGCGATGGCCGTGTAGATATTCGGCACGAAGAAGGAAAGCCCCAGCGCAATGGCATAGCCCGGCACGAGGAACCACAGGATGGAGATCCCCGTCACCACCCGCAGCATGGCCAGCGCCATGGCCAACGCAATGGCGATAGACAGGCTCAGCTTGATGGCCTTGCCGGGAATGGTGCCGGCGCTGACCTCCTCGATCTGCTTTTCCAGCACCGCCACCGCCGGCTCCGCCGAGATGATGAACCAGCCCAGCACCGCCGCCAGCGGGATCAGCAGCCACTCCTTTCCGCTCTCCACCAGCGCAGCGCCCAGCTCGGCGCCCAGACTGGAAAAGCCCACGTTCACGCCGACGAGGAACAGCACCAGCCCGATGTATGTATACAGAATACCCACGAAAATTTTGCCGAAGCTCCTCGTGTTCATCCGGAACACGAACAGCTGAAACAGCACGAAAATGGCCACGATGGGGAGCATGGCCATGGCCATCTCCTTCATATAGACCGGCAGCGCCTGCACGAACGCCGTGCCGATGCCGGTGGTGCTGTCAAAGCTCACGCGGGTGATCTCCGCCGTGCCGCCGCTGTCCTCGCTGAAAAAGCCCAGCAGCAGCACCGAGAGGATAGGGCCGATGGAGCACAGGGACACCAGACCGAAGCTGTCCGCCTCCGCCTGCCGGTCGCTTCGCACATGGGAGATACCGACGCCCAGCGCCAGAATGAACGGCACCGTCATAGGCCCCGTGGTCACGCCGCCGGAGTCGAAGGCGATGCACAGAAAGTCCCTGTCCGTGAAGGCCGCCAGGGCAAATATGACAACGTAGCACCCCAGCAGCACCCACCGCAGGTTGATGCCGTACAGGATGCGCAGCATGCACACCACCATAAAAAGTCCCACGCCTATGCCCACCGCCAGCAGCAGCACGGTCTTGTCGATGTTGGGTACGGTGTCCGCCAGCACCTGCAGGTCAGGCTCCGCCACCGTCACCGCCACGCCCAGCGCGAAGGCCACCAGCAGTATCACCGGCAGCTTGCCTATCTTTGTCAGCGCCGTACCGATCTTGTTGCCGATGATGGTCATGGAGCGCTCGGCGCCCAGAGAGAACAGCCCCAGCCCCACCACGATCATCAGCGCGCCGATGAGGAACGTCAGCAGCAGGTTGGGCTGCATGGGCACCAGAAACAGGCACAGCACCGTCACAATGGCGATGATGGGCAGCACCGACACCAGCGACTCCCTTATTTTCTCCGTAAGGAGGGTGCGGGTTTTTTCCATGTGTGCTTTTCGCTTTGCTTTGGATCTACTCAACAATTTGATTCCTCGCCTTCCTTATACATAATAAAAATATAATTTTGTGATTATAAAAATCATTCATCTTGCCACGCAAGAATAAATTTAAAACCTTTAATCCCATTCTGTTCTATAAGATTCTTAAATTCATCTGTTACATACGGATGAGTATGAACTTCTTCTGGAATTTTAAAAATGAATACATTTTCAAGCAACTCTTTATGGAAAACATATTCTTCAATTCTCATAATCCGTCCAGAACTGGAAAAACGTTTTAATTTTGAATTCTCGTAATCCAAACAGTCTCTTACTGCTGTAACATTAAGCACAAACAATTTTTGCTTTTTACTTTTAGCGCTCAAAACCTGAACAGCATCTTGAATATAGGGCTTAATTATATTAAAGCAACGCTCATTTACAACAACAGCGCTTACCTCTACAGGATAGACATCTCCAATGCTTTTGCCCTTTTCCGTCTGATGCGAACTCGGATATAATTCCACTTCAGTCCAGTTGCTCAAGGGTTCTCCTTTAAAGCAAAAAGCCTTATATCCATTTTTTTCTTTTGTTTCAAATGCACGATATGTATGATCAGACCATAATTGATAGAGTTTCATAGCCGTTCTGTTCTCCTCATTATTATACATCGTCCTTTTTCTCCACCAGCTCCGCAATGTCCCACAGCTCGCAGTCCAGCGCGCAGCAGATGCGCACCAGCATCTGGGTGGACACCGGCTGGTCGTGCTGGAGCTTGAAATAGGTGGATTGGCTGATGCCGGCCATCTCCCGCAGGTCGTGCCCCCGCAGGTCGCGGTCGATCATCAGCTTAAAGAGCCTCTTGTAGCAGATGCTTTTCTGCACGGTCACCCCTCCTAGCCTCTTTTTATTTAATATGCCATAAATATATTCAAAACGCAATAGTTATATTCTATTTTAAATATTTTTTACGGTTTATTAATATTTTCGCCCGCCGCTTTGTATTCTTAACGGAATCTTTCTTTCCGATTATTCTTTCTTCTCTATAAAATTCTATCTGTTTTTTCTTTGTATATAAGCATTTTTCTGCTATAAAATGCAATATCATATAGAATTGATTCTATGCATCATTCTGTATTTCGTTCTATAAATTTCTGTGCTATACTGACGGCACTTGATACTTTGGTTCCAAGAAAGGAAGCGTTCCCATGTCCGACAAATTACAACTTCTCATCGCCATGGTGGGCTACATGCTCATCGTCATCGGCATCGGCGTCTTTTTCGCCAAAAAATCTCAGGCCAGCTCCGACAACTATTTTCTGGGCGGCCGCTCCCTCGGTCCTTGGGTGGCCGCCATGAGTGCCGAGGCCTCCGACATGAGCGGCTGGCTGCTCATGGGTCTGCCCGGTGTCGCCTACTGGTGCGGCATCGCCGACGCCGCCTGGACGGCCATCGGTCTGGCCGTGGGCACCTACCTCAACTGGCTGCTGGTGTCCCGCCGGCTCCACGCCTACTCCGTGGTCTCCGGCGACTCCATCACCGTCCCCGACTTCCTGAGCAACCGTTTCCGCGAGAAAAAGAAGGTCATTCTGGTGATCTCCGCCCTGTTCATCCTCATTTTCTTTTCGATTTACGCCGCCAGCTGCTTCGTCACCTGCGGCAAGCTCTTCTCCGGCCTCTTTGGCTACTCCTACCACTCCATGATGATCGTGGGCGCCCTGTTCGTGCTGCTGTATACGGTTTTGGGCGGCTTTTTGGCGGAGAGCACCTCCGACTTCATGCAGGCCATGGTCATGATCGCTGCGCTGGTGGGCGTGGTGGTGTGCGGCGTCGTCCACGCCGGCGGCTTCAGTGAGGTCATTGAAAACGCCAAGAGCATCCCCGGCTACTTCTCCCTCACCCAGATCGCCCAGCCCGTCACCGACGCAAACGGCGTCCAGCAGGCTTCCGGCGGAACGCCCCTCTTCGGCAGCGCCGCCCCCTACGGGCTGCTGACCATCCTCTCCACCGCCTCCTGGGGTCTGGGCTACTTCGGCGTGCCCCAAGTGCTGCTGCGGTTTATGGCCATCCGCAAAGGCTCCGAGCTGAAGCGCTCCCGCCGCATCGCCACGGTCTGGGTGGTCATCTCCCTGTTCGCCGCCGTGTTCATCGGCATCCTCGGCCGGTATATCCTGCCCGTGGATCCGGCTCTGGCCACCCAGAGCGGCGCGGAGAACGTGTTCGCCAACCTCTCCAAGCTCCTGTTCCACCCCCTGCTGGCGGGCATCGTCATGGCGGGCATTCTGGCGGCCACCATCAGCTCCTCCGACTCCTATCTGCTCATCGCCACCTCCGCCGTGGCCAAGAACCTCTTCGGCGGTGTGGTGAAAAAGGACGCCACCGACAAGCAGATCATGCGCATCTCCCGCATTGTCCTCATCGCCATCGCCGTGGTGGGCATCGCCATCGCCTGGAATGAAAAGAGCATCATCTTCGAGGTGGTCTCCTTCGCTTGGTCGGGCTTCGGCGCCACCTTCGGCCCCATCATCCTCTTCTCCCTGTTCTGGAAGCGGGTGAACCGCGCCGGTGCCATCGCCGGTATGCTCTCCGGCGGCATCTCCGTGTTCGTGTGGAAGCTGCTGCTCAAGCCCCTGGGCGGTGTGTTCGGCATCTATGAGCTGCTGCCCGCGTTCCTCGTTTCGTGCCTGTTCATCGTGGTGGTGTCCCTCTCCACCGCCAAGCCCTCCGCCCAGATCGAGGAGGAGTTTGAAAAGGCCAAGCACTTCCGCGACAATTAAATCCTTCGGGAGCAAGTCTTTGGGCTTGCTCCCTTTTTTCCTGCCCACATCACAGGGATATCGCATCGGGTGGGCAGGATCGCCCGCCACAAAAAGAATGATAAAAATCTGTAGGGCGGCACCCGTGTGTGCCGCCGCTCGACATACGCCGCCCCCAACTTTCCCCTTTCAACTTTCCGTTTTCAACTTATCTTTTGCCCCTCTATTGGATTATTGTTTGCATATATAACAAAAATGTGGTATACTTTATTATCAATTTGCAAACGCTTACTGCATGGAAAGGAAGTTTTCAGATATGGGTCTTTTCACCAAAATTTTCGGTACATACAGCGATCATGAGCTGAAAAAGATCTACCCCATTGCCGACCAGATCGAGGCGCTGGAGGAGGAGTACAAAGCCCTCACCGACGCCCAGCTGCAGGCCAAGACCGCCGAGTTCAAGGAGCGCCTGCGTGGTGGCGAGACCACCGACGACATTTTGCCCGAGGCTTTCGCCGCCGTGCGGGAGGCCGCCGACCGCGTGCTGGGCATGCGTCCCTATCGGGTGCAGCTCATCGGCGGCATCGTGCTGCATCAGGGGCGCATCGCCGAGATGAAGACCGGCGAAGGCAAGACCCTCGTGGCCACCCTCCCCGCCTACCTCAACGCTCTCACCGGCGAAGGCGTGCACATCGTCACCGTCAACGACTATCTGGCCAAGCGCGACAGCGAGTGGATGGGCAAAGTCCACCGCTTCCTGGGCCTCACCGTGGGTCTTATCATCCACGACATGACCAAGGCCGAGCGCCAGGCCGCCTACGCCGCCGACATCACCTACGGCACCAACAACGAAATGGGCTTTGACTACCTGCGCGACAACATGGCGCTCTACGCCAGCGAGCAGGTGCAGCGCGGCCACCACTTCGCCATCGTGGACGAGGTGGACTCCATCCTCATCGACGAAGCCCGCACCCCCCTCATCATCTCCGGCATGGGCGAAAAGTCCACCCAGCTATATGACATGGCCGAGCAGTTTGCCGCCCGCCTGAAGAAATATGTGGTAGCGGAGACGGACGACAAGGCCGAGGAAGCCACGGACATCGACGCCGACTACATCGTGGACGAAAAGGCCAAGACCGCCACGCTGACGGCGCGGGGCGTTGCCAAAGCGGAGGAATTTTTCAGTCTGGAAAACCTCTCCGACCCCGAAAACAGCACCATCGCCCACCACATCAATCAGGCCATCAAGGCCCACGGCGTCATGAAGCGGGACGTGGACTACGTTCTCAAGGACGGCGAGATCATCATCGTGGACGAGTTCACCGGCCGCCTGATGTTCGGCCGCCGCTACTCCGAGGGTCTGCATCAGGCCATCGAGGCCAAGGAGCATGTGTCCGTCCAGCGGGAGAGCAAGACTCTGGCCACCATCACCTTCCAGAACTATTTCCGCCTGTATCAGAAGCTCTCCGGCATGACCGGTACGGCGCTGACGGAGGAGGAGGAATTCTCCACCATTTACAAGCTGGACATCGTGGAGATCCCCACCAACCGTCCCGTCATCCGTATCGACAACGAGGACTCCGTATATAAGACCCAAAACGGCAAGTACCGCGCCGTCATCCGCCAGATCAAGGAGTGCCACGAAAAAGGCCAGCCCGTGCTGGTGGGCACCGTGTCCATCGAGAAAAACGAGCTTTTAGGCAAGCTCCTCACCCGCGAGGGCATCAAGCACAATCTGCTCAACGCCAAGAACCACGAGAAGGAAGCCGAGATCGTGGCGCAGGCCGGCAAGTTCGGCGCCGTCACCGTGGCCACCAACATGGCCGGCCGTGGTACGGATATTATGCTGGGCGGCAACGCCGAGTATATGGCCAAAAACGACCTGCGCAAGGCCGGCATGAGCGACGAGCTTATCGCCGAGGCCACCGGCTACGCCGAGACCGACGACGAAGAAATTCTGAATGCCCGCAAGCTCTTTGCCGAGAAGCTGGCCGAGCACAAGGCCGAGATCGCCGGCGAAGCCGACCGCGTGCGTCAGGCCGGCGGCCTGTTCATCATCGGCACCGAGCGCCACGACTCCCGCCGTATCGACAACCAGCTCCGCGGCCGTGCCGGCCGTCAGGGCGACCCCGGCGAAACGCGGTTCTATATCTCTCTGGAGGACGACCTCATGCGCCTGTTCGGCGGCGACCGCGTCACTAACATGATGGAGCGGCTGAACATCGACGAGGACACCCCCATCGAGCAGAAGATCCTCTCCCGCGCCATCGAGCAGGCGCAGACCACCGTGGAGTCCCGCAACTTCCAGGCGCGTAAGTCCGTGCTGGAGTACGACGACGTCATGAACAAGCAGCGCGAGATCATCTACAGCCAGCGCAAGCAGGTGCTGGACGGTCTGGACGTGAAGAACATCATCATGAACATGATGAACACCTCCATTTCCCATCTGGTGGCGGAGCATTTCGCCGGCGAGGCGCATATCGACGCCGTCCGCTGCCGCGAGCTGCTGCGCAATGTGGAGGGTCTGTACTTCCCCAAGTTCACCGTCCGCTTTACCGACGAGGAGCTGAAAGAGAAGACCGCCGAGGACATCACCGACGCCTTCACCTCCGCCGCTGCCGCCTACTACGAGCAGAAGGAGCAGGAGTTCACCTCCCCCGTCATGCGCGAGGTGGAGCGCGTGGTGCTGCTGCGGGTCGTGGACGAATACTGGATGGATCACATCGACGCCATGGCCGACCTGCGCCAGGGCATCCGCCTGCGCGCCTACGCCCAGACCGACCCCGTCATCGCCTATAAGAAGGAATCGCTGGATATGTTCGAGGAGATGATCTCCGCCATCCAGTCCGAGACCGTGCGCCGCCTGTACTCCGTGCGTCTGAAGAAGGACGAGGAAATCAAGCGTGAGCGCGTGGCCAAAGCCACCGGCGAGAGCGTCGGCGGCGACGGCACCGTGAAAAAGCAGCCCCGCCGCGTGCAGAAAATAGGCCGCAACGACCCGTGCCCCTGCGGCAGCGGCAAGAAGTATAAAAACTGCTGCGGCCGGAATGCGTAACCCT
>ENA-OUQC01000212-OUQC01000212.1-human-gut-metagenome-genome-assembly--contig:-NODE-212-length-52049-cov-5.928049_pt1 | contig 52049 bp, 63 predicted proteins | sample MGYA00237942_ERZ548815 | MGnify/ENA primary metagenome ERZ548815 (study PRJEB26490, sample SAMN05194722) | human gut metagenome | biome: terrestrial biome; feature: human-associated habitat; material...
TATCACATCAGTTTTAGGAAAGCAAGTACCTAAAAGAAATTTTTCTTCCCCTTATATGTAACAATCATACCGGCTTCCTAGCGTTCAGAATGTTTTCTGCTGTCTGCTGTGGTGTTTGGTTGGAATTGTCCAACCAAAAGCCGATCCGTGGTGTTGTCTGCATAAATGTATCGTATAAGGTTTCAACCGTAAAGCCGGAATAGCCTGTTTTCTCCCTGTATCGTTCCCTTCCTTTTATTGTTTCCACATCTGGACAAAGAACGACAACCTCAACAGGGTATTTATGCGGCACAAAAAATATGTACATGTAACTAATTCAACACATTTATAATTTGAATAGGGACATTATAGCATTTACTAAATACAAATTCAATGTATACGGAAAGAAAGATATAAGGAGTGGGAGGGATTCCGCCGTAGTCGGCATTGTAGGAAAATCCAAAAGTTTAGATTTTCCCACAATGCTTATCTTTTGGTCTTTGGTTCGGAATAGTGTAGTGCTGGCGGTCTATCTCTTGTTTTCGGTTGCTTGCTTCCTTACCGTACATGAGCATTCGCAGCAGGTTTGAAGCATATTGACAATTCTCTGCGGCGTGTAGCTGTAAGGGAGTGCCTGATCCGAATCAACATAGCCCCAGCTTATTCCGTTGAAGGTCATGCAAGCCTCCCAGTCACGCTCGGACGGAGTGATGTGCTCCTCCGGAGTGCCGAAATCCTCGGCAAGTCCGCTTCTGTCGTTGATAATAATATCCGGCTGGAGACTTCTGAGATACTGGTTGCGCTCAAGCGAATCCCAACCCTCCCATGACTCCATCGGCAGCGGAACGTCGTACCAAAGAATATCAATCTTGCCGTACTGAGTGAGAAGCTCTGTGTTTATATCTTTAAGGAACTGAGTGTAACGCCTTCTCGCCTCTGTGTCATAGGCACAAATTCCGCTGTCCGGGTGATGCCATTCCATGCAGGTCGAATAAAAACCGATTTTCAGGTCAAACTCACGGCATGCTTCAACAAATTCCTTGACTATATCGCGGTGCGGACCGTAATTGACGGAATTGTACGGATTTGCCTTTGAATTCCACAGGCTGAAGCCCTCGTGATGACGGGTCGTCATGACCATATATTTACAACCGGCTTCCTTGGCAAGCTTTGCCCATTCACGGCAGCAGCCCTCTTTCGGGCAGAAATTATCGGCAAGTGCTTCATACTCCTCGGGCGGAATATTTTCGCACGCCATAGCCCACTCATTTCTTCCGAGCTGTGAAAAAAGGCCGTAGTGAATAAACATGCCGAATCTTGCTTCTCGCCACCACTTCATGCGCTTATCACGGGTTGCGGCGATCTGTTCTTCGTATTGAGGCTTTGAAAGCATAATAAAGCTCCTTTGTTTTATATTAAAATCAGTTTAATGTATTTCCCCTGCTTTGTCAACAATAATGTTGCCGATAAAAGTCAATGTCGTTCGGTATTCCTCTCCTAACAATAAATAACACTCTATCCCCGACAAACAAATCAACAATTTCGTTCAAGAAATGAAGGTTGACACATACATTTTAATATGATATAATCGGCAGAGTTTGAGGGAGTAGATAGCTCGAAACGAGTGACAAGTCAACACACTGACGCAAAGCGTCTGGCTTGTCTTAAATAACGAGACTCAGACGTGGCTTTGCCGTGTCTGGGATTTTTTCAGGCACGACGGTGTCTGATTTTTTTATTCTCGGAGGTAAAATATGGGGTTACTTGAATTATTTATCCTGGCAGTCGGTCTGTCAATGGACGCTTTCGCCGTTTCGGTCTGCAAGGGTCTTTCGACGCAGAAGCTTAAAACAAAGCACTACCTGATAATCGGTGCGTGGTTCGGCGGATTTCAGGCTCTTATGCCCACTATCGGCTATTTTCTCGGCTCAACGTTCGAAAAGTACATCACGTCTTTTGATCATTGGGTAGCATTCGTTCTGCTTGCCATAATAGGCGGAAACATGATCCGTGAGGGCTGCTCGAAGGAAGACGGAAAGGCAAACGATTCGTTCTCGTTCAAGACTATGATCGTCCTTGCAGTCGCAACAAGCATCGACGCCCTCGCAGTCGGCATCACCTTTGCCCTGCTGCCCGACGTCAACATCGTTGCCGCAGTTTCATTCATCGGCGTTATAACGTTTATCATTTCCGCAATCGGACTCAAGGTTGGCAACATCTTCGGTCTTAAATATAAGAGCAAGGCGGAAATCGCCGGCGGCGTTATCCTTATCCTCATCGGCACAAAGATTCTGCTTGAGCATCTCGGTGTAATCAATTTCTGATTAACAATCGAAATATTGCAAATAATTGTTGACAAGATAGAACTTCTTTGGTATAATTCATCAAGTAAACAATATATTGCACGGGGGCGTAGCTCAGCTGGGAGAGCGCTTGAATGGCATTCAAGAGGTCAACGGTTCGATCCCGTCCGTCTCCACCAAGACCGCAAATCGCTATAAATAAGGGTTTGCGGACTTTTTTATGCCCAAAACAGGTTCATATATTTTTCTTTCAGCGAATAATAATCGCCGTTTTTATCTGCTTTTCGCAGTAAATGTCAGTCAAAATGTCAGTCAAAAATCAGCAATCATAAAACAAAAAATCCCCGGACTATCACATAAGTGGTAATCCGGGGATCGTTATTTATAGAGTTTGATTAAATTTTAAAACTTACTTACTCGCCAGGACATAGCAAGCTCTTATTGTCTGCGGACCGGCAAGACCGTCGACGGTGATGCCTGCGGCGAGCTGGACCTTTTTTGTGGCTGTCTTTGTTCCTGCGCCGAAAATTTCGTTGTTGTCAACACCCTGAGCGATGATACCTTTCTTCTCGAGCAGTGCAAGAAGCTGTTTGTATGAGTAGACAGCAAGGTTTCTGTCGCCCTCTTTGAGGTAATCCTTGAGGTTCGGAGCTTCGATTTTGACTGCTGCGGTTGTCGGCTTGCTCGGCGTAGTGGGCTTTGCGGTCGGCATTTTAACGCCAAGATACTTTGCAACGCCGTCGGCGATCGCATAACCGAACACCTTGCGCTTTGCTTCGGTGTTGATGATCTGAATGTCGGTTGCGTTGTCGATGAATGCACACTCAACAAGCACCGCCGGAGCGTCTGTCATGCGAATCATGCCGAAATAGTCAGTGCCGTCATCATCAACTCTCGTCTTAATACCTCTTGTATTCTGACGGATAGCAAGTGTAGCGTCCACAATAGATTGTGCGAGCTTCTTGCCGTTCGGGGAAACGTGGGAGTAGTAAACCTCCGAGCCGTCACCGCCGCCTGCGTTGATGTGAATATCCATGCAGACATCAGCATTAAACGCATTGGAAGCGGCAACCTTTGAATTGATTGACGAGTCGCAATCGGTTGTGCGGCTGATCTTCGTTTCAATGCCATACTGCTTCAAACGCTCGTTGCAATACTTTCCGATTGAAAGTGTCAAGTCCTTTTCCTTGAAGCCGCAGCCGACAGCTCCGGAGTCATAACCGCCGTGACCGATGCCGACATATACTCTCTTAGCCATTGTCGTCACCTCCGTTCAAAATATTGTCCGCCGTCTGTGCATTCTTAGTGAAACTGTTATTCTTCCACCAGGCGACGATTGATGCGCCGACGGTGAATATGTAGGTCACATACTCCTGCCACCGGTCAATGTCGATTGCTTCGCTGCGCTTGCCGAGAATAACGGCAAGCTGACTGATGAGTGCGAGCAGCAGGACGAGCGTTCTCGCCCACGTCTGCACCGTTACGCCTTTAAGATTGATTTTTTTCATAATGATTCCTCCTTATTTGGTTAAAAATGTAATTAAAGCCGTAATTATTGCGTTCACAATTCCGGTCACAACGACCGCAACAACCGTGTCCGATATTTTGTCGGCTCTTTTCTTTGCTGATTCTGCCGGCTGATGTTCAACGTCCGTCAAACGTACCGAAATGTCGTCAAGCTTATTATTGTTAAGTTCAAGCATTTCTCTGTTGTCCGCCGTCTGATTGGCTATCTTTTCAACCGCAGCTACGAGTTTGCGAAACTCCTTTTGTTCGTCCTTTATTTCTTTGATATAGTGAAACAATGTCACATTCTCGCTTTCGAGCTTTGCAATTCGCTCCTCTGTCGATATGTTTTCGCTCATACTCTCACCTCACATCAAAGCATTTAAAAACTCGATTATCAGTGCAAAAATCGGCAAAACCACGTTAAATGCGATTGCCGAGCCTGCGACATATATGATTGTGTCTATGAGTTTGTTTCCTGTTGGTGTCATTTTGACTCCTCCTTTATTATAATTCAACGAGATATTCCTCTGTGATTGTTTCAGGGCTACCCTCGGCAATCGCAACGTACATCTTACCGTTGTAAGTGTAATATCCGTTTAGTATCAGCTTCATTCCGGGCGTCCACTCAAAGGGATTGTTCTGTGTGCCGACTGGGTTGTCCTGCTCAATGTATTCCGATTTTACGAGCTTATCGCCAACATAGTAGTTGTGCCAATCATACCCGATTTTATCTGACTGCTCGATTTTCTCCGTAATGCCGCCGAGCTTTTCAACCTGCTCGCCCTGTACGACCTTTCGCCGTATTGCTTTAGCTTCAGACCGTTTCATCCGATACACCTCCTGTAATTATAGACAACGCCTCACTGTCTGAGATTTCTTCGTCCTCTGTCGGCGTTATCGGAAAAATTTCGACCGTCTCATCCGGTTCATCGAGCGGTACGGCAATGTACTTTTCAATATCAGCCTTGTTGCCGAGCGGTATGTCGATTTCCGAAAAGCTCTGCGTATTATCTCCGTTCAAGCGGATTTTGTATCCGTCAGGCGGAAGCACCTGAATATATCCCTGTTCGGTTTTAATAATTAACTCCATGCCAACGTCACTCCCTTACCTATGTACCATGTTTCGATGTTAGTACTGTCATATGCCTTACCTTGGTGAGTGAATGCCGTTATATAACTTACCTCGGCGCCGTATTTTTTCTGCTCATTCTCAGAATATTGCAGATAGGTGTTGTGGCTGATATACTCGCCTGTTTCCTTGTTGCAATGGCATTTCTGATTTTTCAGATCATCTTTACATGAGCTGTTCAACGTGAGTGTGCAAGACTCCGTTCCGGCATTTATCCAATCACGACAGCCGTTTAAAAGATTAACGATTGCCTCCATGTTTGACCTTGTGAGCTGAGAACAAGCGCCCATATCAAATGTTCCCGTGATTGTTTTTGGCGTGAACCCGACATAGCGCAAGCTTGTACATTTTGCAAACATATTAAATCCGCTTGAACCGTTGCTTCGGGTTATGTCAAGCGGCGTTCCAAAGATATATTTGAGATTTGAGCAACCGTTGAATGTCCATTCCCAACCGTTTCTGTACGTGATGTCCTCTCTTTTCTCCCCGGTTTCAAGGAACGTGAGCTCTTCCAAGGGAGCATTATTAAACAGGAATGCCATGTTTGATATGTTTTGAGACCCTACAAGCACCATCTTTTTAACATTTGTACCGTTTAACCAAGAAACCGAGCTCGTATTGCCGGTCGATATGTTAAAAGTTGAGACACCAACCCCCGATACATTTATTTCGACATTGCCGATCTTGCTGCTAAAGCGAGTACCTGCGGAATATAACGCATTAGGCGTCTCCAAATAGGGCGTGATAATAAGACCGTCGGCGTCAATATAGTCCGAAGCTTCATCATCAGCGATCGTATAATCGCTGTAAAGAATTGAGGGCGGTTGCGTAGAGCGTTCAAACAGAAAGCTGATGTGTTTGTTGTTTTCAAGGGCGCTCTTATTCTCGTCAGTTAAGACAATAAGTGCTCCGACATTTTCAATCAATTTTTCCCAATTGTCAGCTTCATAGTCCTCACCCGTTGCTTCTTTCAGAGCCTTTCCAAGCTCTGTTCGGTCCGCCTCTCTCTGCTCCGTTTTCGCTTTTTCAATGACATTTTCTCCGCTGTCGTCAAGGGTCGGATTGAGGGTGAATGTGTACGGAATTGACTTCCATATGACTTTGTCACCGTCCTTGAGAACAAGCTGTAAAGCAAGCGTATTGTCCGTCAGAACCTCACTCGGCAGGTCGAAAGTATCGTTTGATACATCATAGTTAAAACTGCCCTGTGCGGTCTCACAGACGATTTTTTCACTGTATCCCTGCAACGACAAAGGGAGAAGAAACAACAGCGTCGTTGCGTTCTTCTCCCCTATCGTACCGAGGCTTGAATATTCGGGAAACAATCCCCTCTTTTCGCTGACTGTAATTCGGTTAATCATCGGTGATCACCTCAATAAAAGGCTCAATATTGATGATATCCTGCGCCGAAAGCTCAAGGTCGCTGATGTCAATCAGCTTGATATCAAGCTCGACCTCTTGGCTCTGCAAGACGTTAATATCAGCCTCAAAGCTCTTGTACTCCTCGTCCTCAAACTCGTAGATATGCTTTTCCTTGTTCAGCGTGCCGTACTTCTCGCAGAGCTTGATACGTTCGCCGTCGTACACATTGATTTCGCCGTCAATGGCTTTAATGAGCTTTGCCAGTCTGTAGCTCTGCTTTACAGGCAAAGTCCGCCCCGCAAGCCGTGAAAGCGTCTCACGGGCGTTTAATATTTGTTTGATTGATGTTTTCATTGTGGCATCTCCTTAACCTGCATAGATTTCTCCGGTTTCTTTATTTATGTACAAAGTACTTTTTCCGGAGCCTCCCGCATAATTACTTAAATATATTTTTCCGTCGTTAAAAGTGATTGTGTTAGAATATTCATCGGCGCTTGTCATAAAGCGAATTCCGTATTGACCTTGTATTCCCATCATGGGGTGAAAGTTGCCATAATAAACAGTTGTAAACAGTCCGTGCATCCCATATTTACTCGTATATTGTTTTATTTCTCCATCGAAAATTCGTATACCAAATGTTTCGCTGCTAACATCAATGATTCCATTCGTAATCGTCGCACCCTGACATTTTGTAATTGTGCCGTCCTCCGACAGCTCAAAATTATCCGACGTAATCGATATTTTATTTCCCTCAATTGCAATAGCAGATGTGAGCTTGTTATTCTTGTCCTTCTGTACACACATAGATATCTGCGCCTTGACGGATTGATCTATATCCTCCGCCGACGGCGTCCAATCGGTAGCAATGTTGCCTTCTTCAAGCTTAAATGAGGAAATGTCAATCCAATATTGTACATCCGCCTCACTCGGTTTTTGCGTACCATCCTTGCAGTTCTCGAAGAACATCCTTATATAGAAATGACTTATTGTGCCCGTAATTTTGAACGTCAGAACATATTTCTGCCACGATTCTGTGGGCGTCGGTGTAATGCTGCGGCTTGTATCAAGAGTGACCTTTGCATTATCTCCGGCATAAATAACAGCATATTTCGTGAGCTCATCTACTTGTGCACCGCTCCTTGTTCTGAGCCAAAACGACAAGGTATATGTTGTATTTGGCTTGATTTTATCAATTGTGCTTTGACCGAGAATATCGGTTCCAACAAAGCTTACGCCTCTTGTTGTGCTTTCGCCGTCCGACACGGAATCGAAGCCAACAACAGAATACTTACCCGAAGGTACATAGGTATCGGAAATTGAAGGGACCATTGGCGCTCTGCTGACCTTATATTTCGTCGGTGTGAAACCTGCAAAACACTCGGAATTCAGCAGAATATTTCTTGTGCCGATTTTAAGATTTTCCTCAACCGAAAGCGTAATCTTGTCCGACTGTGCTTCAATGAGCGAATTGCACCGCTCCTCGGTGATGTATCCTGCGTTCTGAATGTTCTTGATTGACTTTGCCTGTGTTGAAAACTTTTCGGCGGTCTGATTTACAAACGTATTGTATGTGCTGTTCGCCACATAGTTTTCCTGAACCTCCGTTTTCAGCGCCGTATATTGGCTTGTTGCCGCCGAAGCAGTTGCCGTGATTTTTGCTTCAAGATCATTCTTGGTATCAACTATTTCGCCCTTAATGCCGTTTATGGTTTGAGTAAATTCGGAATACTTGTCGTCAGATTCCTTGACAAGTGCCGTGATCCTCTGCTCCTGCTTGTCAACCTTGATCATGGTTTTCTTCAGCAGCTTATCAGATGCCGACTCTGCCGCCGAATAGTCCGTTGATGTAGCCTGCGGCGCTTCAAGCTTCGACTTTTCTTTTACTCCTTGGCTGACGGTCATATCGGTACGCATAAAGATTGTTTTGTACTCTTTTTCGTCACCGATCATACCGCCTGTGCGTTCACAAACCTTGAGAGTGAATATATCACCGAAATTAAGAAAGCCGATACCGAACGAGTCGAGCTCATAAAGGTAATATTCCGTATTTTTGACATTGTTATATATGCCTTGAATAAATGTCTCTCGGTATGCATCGTTTCCTGAATCTTCCATTATTTCAACGTTTGAGATTTTTACTGCGGTCTGAGAATCTGTAAGGTTTGACGGATAGAATACATTATCCTCCTGCGGCACTCGACTTAATACAACGCCCATAACCGGTCCGTACTTTGCACCGATTGTCACACTGCGGAGGTTGCTCTCGTCAATCACATAGCCGCTCTCGGTCGGCTTGATTGCATAGAGCTTAGCAGGATTGCCGCCAAGTGAATTCTTAAACGCAAACGTCACGCCCGAAGCCTTTGCGATTTCGTCAAGAATATCACGGTATGTATATGCCGCTTCGGTGCTGTCGTTCTCAATGTCAAGATATTTCTCGCTTGTGATCACCTTATCGGCATTTGCCATAAGCGATAAGCTGTCGGCATCATAATGAATTTCGCATTGTTTAAGAATTGCTACGAGAAATTCCTTGAGCGTTATGCCCTGCTTCCAAAGCGAGATATCGTACGGTTGCATGGACGGATAGAGCCCGTCATATGCAATTATGCTTGTGAGGTTCTGCGCCGCATCGTATTCGGGCTCTTCGGCGATGCAAAAGCTGCCATATTTAATTTTAATGCTGTCGCCCTCGGGGTGGGTCAAGGTCAAGCCGATTTCGCCGAGAAAATAGCCCTTGCGAGCCTTTTCGGTCTGATTGCCGATAAGTTTGACCTCAAGGCAGCGCATGACCGAACGATAAAGCGCACCGTCAAAGTAATAACGCATTTCGTTAATGCTCGTCGGCGCAAGGTCGGCAACAAGAGAGTAGTTGCCGCCACTTTTTTTAATTATCGCCATAACGACCTCAGCCGTCTTGCCCATTACCTCCATTATTTCCTGTACGGTTTTGCTCATGATTTCGACCTCCTGTTATTGGCAATGACACTAAATTGCATTGAGTCAAATGTGCTTTTACATTGGTACGACTGTACGCCGTTGCTCAATGTTCCGAGCGTACCGTATTTATCCCAATGCTTTATCTTGTTGGTAACATCGCCAAAATAAAAGCTTGCGGTTTCAAAGCGCTTGCGTTCGGTGCAGTACGCTCTGACGGTAGCTTCGGTCTGATTAAGACATTTACACAAAATGGCACGCTCGTCGGCATTTTGTTTTCCGATTGTCACCTGCAACTTCGGAAATATACCGATAAGCGTACCTTTTGATGAGCCCGTCATACTGCGCCCCGTATCATCTCCCCACAGCTTATAGTCGCTGAGCGACGCATCTTTAATTGTACTCGGGAAAGCATACCACGTTGCCCCGCATTTGATTGCAAAAGGTTGCGTGCAGTTTTTTATAGTGGTATCCGTATATGTTTTTATCATCACAAAACACCTCCGTTTGTGGCAAAGGCAAATCGTGAATCGTACTTCTTGTTTGATGAATTTACATCCTTGCCGTCAATCGTAATGCGGTTGACAACGTTCATTGATACCCTATCGGCAACCTTGTCAACGAGCATATCCATCCACTCGGTGTTGTTCTGCAACGGGAGAATTGCCTCCGCTCCTGCTTCACCGGCAATAACCGCCTGACCTCTGCCCGGGTTGTTGACAATACCGCCCTTTGCAAGACGGGGAAGATGAGCGTAAGGAATATTAAATCCCAAAGAGCTGCCGCCATAGGTCGGTACCCAGTTTGGAATTTTAATGCTGAATGAATTCAGCTTTGAAACGATATTGTTTATCGTACGCTCGACAATACCGATAACACCGTTCAGAGCGTCTTTCATTCCCTGTTTTATACAGTCGAACTTTTTTCTCCACCATTCTCTGGTGAAGATAAAACCTATGTGAGCATTCCAAAAAGCCTTGATTCTTGCCCATGTATCTTTTACGGTGTTCAAAATCAAATCGGAGTTAATGGTTTCACCTGTTTTAAACGCTTTTATTCCCGATAGAATTAGCGCCAAGCCTAAAGGTAAGCTGACACCTGTTACACACAGAAGAATACCGACGACTATTGCGCCTGCATTTAATAAGTACATTTTCACGGTTTCCATTGTAGCCTGGATTTCGTTTTTCATTTTTTCCCAATCAAGCGCTTCGTCTGATTTTATTGCTCTGACACCCTCAATAATTAAGCCTACGCCCAATGGGATACCAACTCCCGAACAGCAAAGCAGAACACCGACCACCATCATAAGATAACCGGTGATAATATTTTTAACCCTTGTGAGCGCTGCTTCAACATGAGTTTTAATTGCTTCCCAATCAAGTGTTTCTTCCGATCTGATCGCCTTAATCCCTTCAACGATTAAGGCAATGCCAAGAGGCATGCCTACGCCCGTCGTAAGTAACATTATTCCGAGAACAATAAGAAAGGACTTCAAAATTACTTGCTTGATTTTATCCAGTACGACCTCAATTTTTGCTTTTATACCGTCCCAATTCAAGGCTATTGCGGTTGCTATCATTGCAACACCTAAAACAATTAAAGCGATTCCCAACGGATATTGCTGAGCAATGCACAGGATAATTCCCAGCGCCAAGAAAGCAGTACCTGCAATTCCCATTATGGCAGAAATCATTTTTTGCGCTTCTTCGGATAATTGACTCCAATTTCCCAAGGCTTTTGCTTCAAGGACTATACCCGCAATAAGGCAGGCAATGCCCATAGGATATTGCCCCAGTGCAAGTAATATCAAGCCTATTGCAATCATCGCCCAACCTGCAATAATCATAAGTTCGTTAAGGTGTGCCTTGATATTTTCGCATATCTGTTCAAACTTTCCGCCGCTGACATCGGGAAGATCAAGCAATGCGGCAGGGCTTTCTGACTCGGTATCTGCTGCATTCAGATTATTTGCCGACTGAACGTTCTTTTCATCAAACGACGCAAGCTGTGCATTTGCTTCTTTTGTCGCCTTTGCGTTTTTCTTTGTAGCTTCGGTCTGCTTGTTGATTGCTTTTGCGTTGTACTGCGCTGCCATATCAACGCCCGTCAGCACCTTTACAAACAAATTAAGATAAGCGAAGGCATATTTCAGCCAATATACCACCCGTTCTATTACGGGAGCTAAAGCGTTTGCAAATGCACCTTTCATAGCGGTTACGGTATTGTTAAGCTCCTCATTATCGGAAAGCACCTGACGAATAGCATTCTTTACGGCATAGAATCCCGCTTGTGCGCCGAAAATTGCAAGCGTATATTTTGCCATGCTTTTTACTGCGCTTTTCATGCTTGCACCGAGCTTTTTGGCACCGGAATTCGCCGTATCAAAACCGCCTTTTGACGAGCGTTTAAATTTGTCTGCACTGGCTATGAGTGCGTCATACTGCTTTTTAAGCTTCTGATATTCTCTGTTTGCGCTCAGTGCGTCCGAGCCGTCAATGCCTTTCTTTGCTGCCAATTTCGCCGTTTTCTGCTCAATCGTCTGCATTTTTGCTTTGACCTTTTCAAGTGTCGCTTCGTACTGCTCGGCATTCTTGATTTTCGAAACAAAATCATCACCTGCGACCGTGCCGGAAACATCGGAATTGATTGATTTAATATCGTCTTTCTGCTGTTTTTCGGCAGCCTTGATCTCTGCTTGTCTTTGTCTCTCAAGCTCCTTTTGCTGTTTTTCGGCAGCTATTTTTTCTTGTTTGGCTTCATATTCGGAAATAGCCTTGTTGAGATTGTTTTGCTCTGCCACAAGATTTTTTGTTTGTTCCTCCTCCAGCTTGAGAAGGTTAACAACCTGTTCCTCCGTTTCTGCCTTTGGAAGCAGTTCGTCTGTCTGAGCTTGTATTTTTTCAACCTCTGCGTTGATTTCTTCAAGTTTTTTCTTTGCTTTTGCAAGCTGAGAATTATTTATAATCTCAATCGGATTTGTTTTGATATTCAGGCTTTCAGCAATGCTTTCAAGATGCTTTTTAGTGCCGTTACACATCTTATCGACATCTTTCAAGCCTTTTTCAAAGCCCTTGGTATCAAGTTTCGTTTCAACTCTTATTGAACCGTCCGCCGCCATTTAACCACCTCCAAACAGAGCGTCAAACTCATCAATTTTTTCCTTTTCCTCCGTTGATATTCTCTCCGGAAGCTTCAACCGTTCCTGTGCCTCAGCCATTTTTGACCGCTGTATAGGGTCTTTGATTTCGTTCAAATCATAATTCCTGATTTCACGCACTCTCGACAGTATGCAATGCTTGTCAAGCCCCTGTACAAGATCGTTAAACTTCCACCAGTGCATATTGACCTCATCAAGATCAACCCCGTAGCAGCTTTTAAATGAAGCTTCAATAAAGCCCTCGTCCTCGTTTACATCGAAATCGGGAGGCTCATCTGACTTGTTTTCCTGCTTCTGTCCGCAAGTCAAGAAAAGCGAAGCCTTATCAAGGAACGCCTCACCGTTTTCAAGCGGAACAAAGCCGAAAAGCTTATAAATAACCGCTAAAGCTCTTTCTTGATCAGATATGGTATCATCGTTGATGATCTCGTAGCATTCCTTTGCGACACGGTAATCGGTGTTTATCGGATAAAGCTCACCGTTGATTTCTGCGTGTGTAGGGTACACGTTAAATCACCTGCTTGTTCTTTGCGCTCTTATACTTGTCCTCAATTCTCTTGACAATGGCCTCGTCGGAAAGCCTCATCTTCTCAAGGTGAGATTTTCCGTCAGCCTGCGGACGGTCAAGTTCATCAAACAAATCATCGAACATTTCAAGATAATTGCTGTCGCCGAAAATTTTCTGACAGCCGCCTTCGCCGAGGAAACCGTCCATCGCCGTGCGCATCTTGCTGTATGCATTCTTCCATGCGTTCATTCTGTCACGCTGATTTCTGCTCATAAGGTCATTTTTGCCCTTGCTGTCCTTCTGCTTATCAATGATGATAAGACGGGTTTTCAGGTCATTCTGTATCTTGTTGACGTCGTTAAACGCTTTGTCAAGCTTAAACGGCAGTTCAAGGTCACCCAACTGAAAAACAATTGTATCTCCGTTGTCATTGACCTGAATTTCATAAAGATCTTTACGCTGAATCCTTAACTGTTCCATAATATCCTCCTATAAAAAGAAGAGGGAGCATATAGCCCCCTCCCGATTATGCTGTTGCTCCGACAGTGATAACGCCGCCTGCGACGGTTACATCAACCTCTGTCGGGTCGCCGTTAAATCCGATTTTATACTTGATTTTAGCGATTTCGCCGCCTGAAAGATCAAAATCGGAAACTGTTACTGTTGCATTAAACTTCTGACCCTTGCCGGTGCCCGAACCGTCTGTAATGTTCATGTTGTAAATATCAACCAAAACTGCGGTTGTTTCACAATCCGAACCCGTTTTCAATCCTCGTCTTATTCCGTCGACATAATCAAAAATCGGATCGTCCTTGATTGCAGTCTGTTCGATATCCGAAGAAATCTCATAGCTGTCAACCGAGGTTGTCGCATTGTCCTCGTCAACGTATGTTTCCGTTGTGGTTTTCGGATTATAGCTTATCGGCAATGACGTTACACCCTTACCGATACGCTTGTAGTCCGGTGATGCCGCCGTGCCGATATTAAGCAGCACCGCCGACTTACTGGATTTTACTTTTTCCATTAAAGTCACTCCTTATCATAAATTAAGCGGCACTGTATTTGATAGCGAGAATTTTTCAAATCACCCGATATATCAAACAGGTAGCCGCTTGAAATTGCTTCAATTTTCAAGGGCGTCAAGCCCTCTCTTAATTCAGGGAGATTGTCGGTCTCCGTGCATTTTTCCAACCATTCCTCAAAGTCCTCAAAAAATCCGCTGTTGTCAATGTTGTTGCGAACCTCATCGCTGTAGCTGAGCCGTGCCGCAAAGGTGAACATAAACTGCCTTTCCGACGAACCGTCAAGATATTTTTTTCGAATCGTTTCCGACGGCACTTCTTCGACCGAGTATGTGTCGGGGTCAGCCGGGAGGAAATCAACATTGACACGTGCCAGCTCGTTTAAGAACGGGCAACTCATAATAAACCTTGTTACGCTTTCGATTATTGTCATTTTCTCATAAACGCCTCCGTTGATTTGATTATGTTTTCCTTTTCGTTTATCCAGCACCGCTCGACCCACCGAGGACCTCTCAATGGCGCACCGTTATATTTAAGGTCCCGGTCGGTTTTCTCTTTGTTTACGTCGGGTCTGCTCCAAAATCCGTAAGTCGGGCTGTAAAATGCGCCTTTTCCCGTCACGGGGTCAACCATCAGCTTACCGAACCAATGGTATCTTGCGTACGGCGTATCATAGATAATAGCACATTTATCCTCTGACACACGAGCCGAGTTTTTCAATGCGCCTGCCAAAAACGGCACATACGGATCAGCTTTTTTCATTACTTCGCTTGTAAAAAATGCCTGCACTCTTCCGCCCGGATTTAATCCGTGGTTCTTCAAAATTGTTGCAGCGTCGCTTACATCAATCTTAACCGTAAACATCTTACTTGCCCCCGATCGTGATATTATCAACCTCTGAGCCGCAGATATGCTCCGCAACCGACGTTACCGTTACGACCTGCTCACCGTTTAAATCCTTAAAGGAAGCAATATCGCCGTGCTCGCCCTTTACAATGCGGTCACCGTTGTGTACCGTCCAGGATTTACCGTATTCGGCTGTAGTCTTGGGCGACGTGATGATTTTCACATCGGAAACATTTTCAACGCCTTTATTCGCCGAGGACATACCAACCGAGCCGTACCAGTAAACACCCGATACGACTTGACGGGTATATATATCTTTGAGGTTTTGGGAGGAATGGGAATAGATTGTTATTGTGTTTGGAAACACATTATCACCTCAAAGCCGAATAGCAAAGCCCGGTGCCCGACAGATAAAGCATTACTTTCTGTGTAAGCTCCGAGCTGTATTCATCGGATGTTTTTCTTGTATCGCGGTACGATACCGAATGGTCGCCGACGCTTTCGCTCGCTTTTATACTCTGTTTCGCTGTTTCCCTCTCCGCATATAAGCAGTCAACAGCGGCGCAAACGGCAAGTCTGCGCTTTCTGTCAATCTGTTCATATTTAAGGTTGTCGGGGTTCGTGATCAGAGCGTCAACATAAGCTTCTGCTTCCACGCATAAGCGGTCAAACGTGGTTTTGTCGATATTATTTCCGTGATACTCTTCAACATAGAACTGATACATTATGTATCACCCTGTGTCTCCGTGTTCGTGTCCCCGGCGGCGGTCGGTGCGGTACCGTTAACGCTTGCATATACGCCTGCGAGCTTATTTGCATAAACATCGGCGATAGAAACAAGACGGTAGCCGTACTTCCATGCATCGGCGTTCTGGTTTGCTTCGGGGCTGATGATCTTCGGCTTTACAAGCTTGTTAAACTGAATAAGAGCCGACGGGTGAATGATCATAAAGTTAAGCGGATTTGCGTCCTCGGGAACACTGTATCCGCCCTCTTTATAATCACCTGTGCCGCTGAGCTGAGTGATCTTATTGTTAAATCTCTTCTTGGGCATCTTGATAATACCTGAGAAAGATCTGAGAAGCTCTCTCGACTTGGTTGTATCCATATCCTGGATAGAGCCGATAATACCGGGTGTAGCGAGAAGGATTCTTCCCTCATAAGGTACTTCGTCGTTATCCATGGCATCATTGGCTGTTCTGATAGCTTCGATAGCCTTTGCGCCCGTGGTGATCGAGGTCGTATAATCCTTTGAGATGCCCTCTTTGCTCGCATACTTGGAAATTCTGAAAGCGTCAAGCTCGGGAACGACCTTTGTTCTCACAAATTCGCCGCCCAATCTGCCCAAGGCAATGCCGCCTGTTTCAATGTTGTCAAGCTCGTCAACTTGGAACATTCTGCCTCTGTCGAAGTTACATTTTACAGTCTCATATCTGAGCTGTACATCGCCGTTTACATAGCCGTCGTTGCGTGAATAATCGGCAAGACCGTTCATGTCGAGGATAGGAATTACCATTTCGTTGGCATTATAGCCCTCCCTGACAAGCTCCTGCGCTCCGTCAAGTACGCTTGTTAATGATGCCTGCTTATACACAAGGTCAAGCATCGTTGAATATTTCTTTGCAAGTGCAATTGTATTTGCCATGTTTCATTACTCCTTTTTCGTTATTCCGAAAGCCGCTTCGAGTCTTGCGGTGTCATAATCCTTGTCGTCATGCTTCAATCCGCTCTTATTTCGCTGCGGTTCGTTGTCGAAAAGATATGCCTTACTTTCCGTAAGAGGCGTTATCTGCTCGGTCAGACCGACAATATTATCATTTTCGACGCTGATTTTTTCCATGTCGATGTGTGGGATTATGTCGTTAACGTCTTTCGGGTGATATTTGTTCTGAATTTCATTGATAACGGTTGAACGCTTCAACTGCTTTTCGTAATCGGCCTTAAGGCTGTTTACTGTGTTTGTGTTTTCCGCTTTCAATCGTTCGATTTCTGCCTTCAATTCTGCGTTGTCGCCCGCTTTTTCCTTGAGGGTATCGTATTCGGTTGTTTTCTCGGTCAATGCGCTGTTGACCTTACCCAACTGCTTTTCAAGGTCCTTGTACTTGTCGGCGCTGACATATTTGTCGGTGGACAAGTCACCAAGTCTGATTTTCGAGTCCTTCGTTTCGGCTTCAAGCGCCGCATAGGTCTCATCGGATACGATGCCTTTCAGGATTTCAAGATTTTCCATATAAATACTCCTTGTTTTTATGTCCGGTGTCTCCGGCAGTATTAAGCCTTTTATGTCCCGTGCTCAGGGGTGATTGAGCCTTTTATGTCCGACTGCTCAGCGGTGTATATGAAAAAAGACACCCTTTCGGATGTCTTGAATCATTATATTATATTGAAAAAGCCACCTGAAAATCAGATGGCTTTTTTGCTTGGTATTTGGTGGGTGTGCCCTTTCCCACATTTCTTTTAACCATTAAGGTGCGTAGCAGCACAATCTCTACTTCAAAATACCTTAGTTATTGTATAAATATAATAGCACAATTATTCCTTAATGTAAAGAGTTTTTCCTTTTTTTGCTGCTTTTATTAAGTTTTTATCTCTTATTCTATAAAAGGTCAACACCGAATTTTTAAACTTTGAATCATCCGTCTTTAATATAAGCTTTGTAACAACGTTTATATTTGTATCACCTAAGCGTTTTACCATAAATACGGTATTTTCATTTTTGAAATCAGAAATTATTATATCAGGATTTTTTATAGCTTCTGATCCATATTTTTTAAACAGTTCATAATCTTCCGGATGTCTTTCTTTTATATGTTTGAGACGCTCATCGGTTATTACTGTTTCCTTTGTTTTGAGCTTTCCAAACTCTTTTTCCAGTGGTGAAGAATAAATATTTCCCATGCGATGTACATTATTCTTTATGATCTGCTCTTTGACCAGCTCTCGGCTGTGATCTCGTCTCAAGCCGTTTTTCTTGCAGAATTCATCAATCTTTGTGCTTTGCTCGGAAATTTTCTTATTGAGCTTCTTCACCGTCTCCTTATCGCCTATTTCCTTTGCCGCCGCCTGTTCTTTCTTGAGCTGTCTCATTCTGCGCTCCATAGCCCGCTGCTTCTGCGTAAGCTCATAAACGCGGCGGTTTTCTTCCTCGTTAAACCTGATCGGGTTCGGTGTGCTTATACCCGTGAAAAACGGAAACATACGGTGTCGGCAATTCACACCGCCCAAGCCTAAGATGTCATCGGGATAGCCTGTACTCTCTTTAAGGTTCGGGTATTTCTTGTCGCTTCCGTCTATTTTGAACACCTTGCCCTGCCAGCCTGCGTGATTTGCAATGGGATTTGTAGGGTGTGTTCTCGCTCCCAAGTGCGAAGAAATTTCAACATATTCCGCACCGAGCTCTTTGCAAAACGTCTCCGAGGACTTGTTGGCAAGCTTATTGACCGCCGTCAGAGTATCACGTCTTACTGTTCCCTCAAGTGAGTATTGAACAAGCTTTCCGTTTCTCTTGTATGTTGCGCCGCTTATGCCGTTCTTTGCCATATCCTTTATGGCTCGCTTGATCGCCGTCTGATAGTCATAGGTTCCCGTCGCGACTTCGATATATGAGCGGTTGATAACGTTCATATACGCCTGTTTTGCGCTTTCAAGCGCCTTTGTCTGAATAAGTCTGTATGTATTGCTCAGCTCCTTATAGCTCAGCTCCAGGACCTCGGCAAATGCCGAATTGGTTTTTATATTCATCGGGTCAACCGTGATACTGCCCTGCCTGTATGCTTCTTCAAGCTCGGTCATATTGATGTTTGCAAGCTGCGCCTTTTTGAGCATATTGAGTATTTCCTGCTCGCTCTTTTCCGAATATGAGGCAATAACCTTTACCGTGTCGGCATTGAGAACACCCAATTCATCAAGCTTTTTCAGCTTCCATTCCATTGTACCGCCGATTTCATCGTTCAAATCAAATCTTCTCGCTATTTCCTTGATGAGATCAAGCTCAATTTGACTGTAAATATTGATTATCGGCTGTGATAAACTGTCAATGTCCTTAATCATTATGCGCCCTCGGGTTCTTCCTCAACTTCCGGCTTTCTCTGTAACATTTCGTTGTAAAAGCTCTTTGACTGTTCCTCGTCGAGCTTGTAAATCTGCTTGTAATACTCAATCGCATCAATAAGACCTGCGTTGAATTCAAGCATAGCCTGTCTTTTTATCTCCGCCGTATCTTCGATGATAGAATCGTCAAAATCAACCGTTATCGTTGCGTTTAAATCAATGCTTTTATCCCCGTTATATATCGCTTCAAAGTTCAAAAGGCTGTGTGCCATGTCAATTATTGCGGTTCTCAGAACCGATTCGTGCTTATGCAGAGTGCGGAACATTTTGCTGTTTTCCGATATGACCTGTGTAGCCGTTGACACATTGCCGCTGTCCCATTTGTAACCGTTTGCTCCGAAGCCGCACGCCTGTGACAGCAAATTCAACTGCGTTTGCATCGCCGCATCAAGCTCGGTAACTCTCAACTGCATATTGCTCTCAATAATCGGCGGTGCAGACGGGTCGTCCTTGTTCTCGGGCAGCAGATAAAAGACCTCGTCCGACGGGTCGAACACCTTGACCGTTTGTCCGTTCTCCATAATGTGAACGTTGGTAACTGAATCCCTCGCAAATATTCTCTTTCGTCCGAGAAGGATTTCCTTAACATAAGCGTCATATACAATGTCAACGCCCTCAAGGACATCCGTTGCACCGGCAAATATGCTTGTTCCGTAAGGCGAATCGAATTTATCCTTGTTTGCAATGTTCGGGCGTATCTGCTGAAATGTCGGCGTTTTGGAAAGCGTGTAAATATACTGATCCAAGCCCAATTCCCCGTACATCTCGGGCATTTCGGAAATGCTTTGACTTTCCGACTTTAAAATATTATTTTCAACAACATAAAAGCCGTTTTCGTCTTTTGTATGCGTCTCAAGATATGTATAGGTCTGACCCTTGATTGTTATTTCCGAAGCAAAAGCCGCTTCCGTTACCTTGCCGGAATCAAAGGAAATCGGATAGAATTTATCCTGCGTAATGTACTTTTGATTGACCTTCATTCCGTCCCAATATTGGATAAGAAAGCCGCCGCCCTTTGCGAAAGCCGCTTCAATAAGGTTGTTCCCTCTGACATAGAAATTAACCTGTTCAAGAAGCCTGTGCAAAACTTCCTCGGTGTATTTATCCGATGCCGAAAGCTCAACCTTTTCGTTAAGCAGCAGGTCCGCCCAATCCTGGCATACTCGAGCCGCCATATTGAGCGTGCGCCTTTTCTGATTGAGGTTCTTCTGACCCTCGTATATCTTGTATGAATGGAAGCGGTCGACGTGTCCTCTGTACCACTGCTCCCACGTTCCAAGCTTGTCATCAATGTTTTCGTCAATGACCGTATTTCCTTTGCTCTTTAAATAATTTACAATCTGCGGATTCATGCTATCCTCTTTTCTTCGTTAAGTCTATCATTGTTTTCATGTAGGGCTCCTGGCTGTATTCCGAGCTGTCAAGGTTATCTATGTTTGTTGTCCCGTCGTCAAGCCTTACGTCCTCTTTCTTATCGTCCCATACAGCGTCGGTATACGCCTGTATCGTCTCCGGGCAATTTGAGACAATAAAAAAACGATGTTGTGCAAACATCGTCAATCCAAACCGTATTCTGTCTATTATTTCACCCTTACGGGCGTTATTTATTGCAATAGGTATGTGCTCGTTCATGACCGCCTTTCTCAGCCCTCGTATAAGCACCTGCTCGGCTGAGTCGCAATAAGCGGCAAGCACCGTATATTCCGCTCTGCACTCTCGGCAGAAGTCAACAAACTCCTTTTCAAGCTGTGTCGGGTCGATCTCATTTTTAATGCGCCGCTCCTTGACCGTCACGCACTCGGCAAAGCCCTTTGTAAATGCCGTGCATGTAAACGCTGTGCTTGATTTATTTCCGCCGAAATCGACGCCTATGGTGCATATTGATATATTCTTTCTCAGCGGGTGAATATAATTACCGTTTCCGTCTTTTGCATACCAATCGGCAGAAGCAATTACATTGTCCTTCGTAAACGAAAAATATATCTTGCCTTCCGCCGTTACCCATAAGCCTAAAATATTTCGGTCATAGAAAACGCCCGTAAACATTCGGCGATATCTTTCTTTAACGGCTTCGGACAGCGTAAGATTATCGTCCATTGTGAAATGGAGATAAAGAAGATTTTTGTCCTTTATCGCATCAACATATTTTGTCTTGAAATAGTGCGTCGGTCCTTTCGGATTACAGTTGTACCATAGCTTTGAGCCCTCAACGCTGCATCGTGCCTCAGCCTGTGAAACGAACGATTCGGGCATCAATGCAACCTCATCAAAAAGAACGCCGGCGAGCGTCATGCCCTGTATCAAGTCCTGTGAGCTTTCGTCCTTGCCGCCGAACACATAGAAATAATTTGTTACATTCCCCTTTGAAATGATTATGAGATTATCCGTGCGTTTTTCCTCGTACTCATAGTTAAGGCTCAGAAGCTGTTGTTTGAGCGTAATAACAACGTTACGGCGCAAGCTTCCGACCGTCTTTCCGCATAAGGCAAAATCCGTTTCATTAAATCGTGCCATAGCCCAATTCACAAACGAAATAGCCATTGATACGGTTTTACCCGATCTGACCGCTCCGTCGGCTATAATGCCGTCATAGTCCTTGACGGGTGAATTATCGCACCACCAAGTCATAACCTTTAACTGCTTATTGCTGAACGGCTCCCATTTGAATTTATTCCTTTTCTGCATCGTTCCACGCCTCCGCAGCCTTGCCGTTCAGTGCTTCAATAAATGCGTTGTCGGTCTCCTGTGCTTTCGGCTGCTCGCCTGTCTTGTTATGAGATTCGGACAGTGCGATTATGCTTTCAAAAGCTTTCAGATCGCCCTTCATAGCGTTTTGCATCTGCTTTAATACCATAGCTTCCTCAACCGTGATATTTTTATCCTTAATTGATTTTAAATCCGTCAGCCTGTCGAGCTGTCCCTCCTGCATCGGCAAAGCCAAAAGCATATTGACCGTATCTTTTAACAGCTTTTTCCTGCGCCGTGCCCTTCCGCTCGCAACGCCGCCTTTTTTGCCGTTTCTCACTGCTTCCTCACTGCTTCGATTACTTGTAAACGGTTTTAAGTTTTCTTCATTCGCCACATTACCACCTTATTTACTCTTTGAGCGTTTTCTCCAATCTTTCGGTTCTTCAAATTTTGATTTAAAAGTACCCGACATATCTTTATTGCTTAAAGAGTTGTACATTGAACTGGGTCGGTCTCTGTATGTAGAACCGTCCCAGTATCTTTTAAAAGTCTTTCCTGTCACATCCGTATACTCGACAATAGCCGCTTTGTTCTCCTTGCCGTTTTGTAAAGCTCTTTTGAATTGATTTGCGCTTTCTTTAAATACCTCAAGAGCTGACGGCTTATTTGAAGTATTAGCTCCCGAGCTTGCTCCTCTGCCGCCGAAAAGCTGTATATTTATTTTTATCATATAATCGCTTCCTTTAGTTTTTGGGTATAAAAATACCGCTGACTGTAAAACAGCCAACGGTTTTGTTTCTTAATATAATAAAGTCAACCCGAAATTATTCTATCTTCTCTATATCTGATTCATCAATATACCAATAAACGGGTCCTTGATTTCCCTCTTTTTCAATATCCAATTTCCCATTTTCATGGATATCGACGATAAAACCAATCACATTTTTGCTTTTAATTCTTACTTTATCAAACAATTCAAAGTTTTTCATTTAATCACCTTCCAACACGTTTTGATCTGTTAGGGTATGCTGTAATGAATCTCGGCACATTGCTACCCTTATCAATTCTCCATGCAGTTGTTACAAGAGCTTTTTTATCTATTCCTATATACATATTAACCTGAAAACTAACACTTTCGTCGGGATTTGTTTGATATTTCAAGGCTTTGCTGGTTCCTAATTTTGCTCTCATATCCCGTTCGAGACGCTCGTAATTTTGCATATTATATCCAAGAGATTTAAAGAATTTTGCCTTACTCTCATCTTTTGTAGGATTTAAAATATAGTTTTTCAGTTTATTTCTTGCAATGACTGCATTTTTATGATTATTCAACCTCTTTTGAATTGAATAGTTTTGACCTCTGCCACCCATTATAATCCTTTAACCCTTATTTTTCAAGTTTTTCATTTTATCCATCACATGATTACCATAATAAACAGCCTTTTATTCCCATGTAATCGTATTCGACCTCGCCGCCGTAAACGAGAATAGCAGCCGGCTCAAGCACACGTATCATTTCGTCCATACCTGTTTTCCAGACGTGAAAAGAAGATTCTTCGCGCTTCACTCCGATAGTCGATACCGCAACTACCGAGCCTTTCTCTATGCCGGCAAAGCAGAAAGAAAATGTTTCGGGCTCCGCCCATGATATCGTCGGAATAACACATACTCCGCAGTCCTGCAAAAACTGACCTATCAGTCGGCTTCGATAGATATTCCATATCTTCATCGCCATAGGCATGTCCATATAAAGACTGAAATCGGGAGATAAGAAGCAATCGTATTCGGCTATCTTCTCAACATATTCCTGTGGCGAAGTCCAAAGCCTTTCAAATTGATAATCGTCAACAAAGCAATGAATACCGACATTCTTATCCTTTGCGGTAAGCATATAATTAAACCCGATTAAGTCCTCGGGGATAAAATCTTCCTTATGAATAATCGGCATCTGATAAAAGCCGTCAAGCCTTGTGCCGTCCACCAATTCAAGATTATATTTCTTGTAGGTTGCCTCACGGTGGTTTTCTTTCGGCTCGTCGGGCGTCTCCTGCTCCTCCGGCAAGTCAAAATCAAACTCCTCCATATCAATATCAAATATGCCGTCAAGCTCCTCATAAAGCAAATCGAAATCCCATTCGGATTTTTCCGAGACCTTGTTATCCGCCAGCCTGAACGCCTTTATCTGCTCGTCGTTGAGATCATCGGCGATAATGCACGGCACGGTTTTCAGCCTCAGCCGCTGCGCCGCCTTATACCGTGTATGGCCGCATACGATCACGCCGTTTTTGTCAATGACTATCGGCACCTTAAACCCGAATTCTTTAATTGAATTAGTGACATACTCAACCGCCGCATCGTTCTTTCTCGGGTTCTTTTCGTAAGGTATCAGTTCTTTTATCTTTTTCTCTTGAATTTCCATAAATGCACCGTTTAAACATACAATATGCCGTCTGAGCGTTGATCCTCTCAAGCCAAACGCATTTCTTACATCTCTTATTCATAGCTTCTCCAAAAGCAAAAGCCGCATTGACTTCTCAACACGGCTTTACTATATTTCCAAGTATAATAATATACCATGTCAAGAGGGACATTCAAGGACATTTAGGGACATTTTTCAAAATTTCTGTGTGAATTTTTTCAAAGCTCTGTAATGCTTCTGCGTGTTTTCTCGTGATATGCCGCCTGACATAGCCCATTTCATCGGCGATTACAGTCCAGGTTTTTAAGCTTATGTACCGCTTTTCAAGAAGTATCTTTTCCTCGTCCTCGGGAAGCTGCCGAATTTCTCTGCCGATTTTTTCCCTGAATTTAAGATATCTTTCAACCTCGTCCGACAGCTCGGATTCACTGTCTGCTATCTTCTCAACAATCGTGGCAAACACGGCATCGGGCTTCCCTGAGGTCTGAACAATGCTCTGCTCATAGTTTGTAGCCTTTATCGTCTCCGCCAGCTCCCGAAGCTGCCTAATCTCATCGTTACGGTTCAGTATCTTCTGATTAAGCCACCTCCCCTGCGACAAATATTCCTTGGCTGTCACTGTCAATCACGCTCCTCTAATAAATCTTCATCAAAAGGTTTAATCCGTCTGCCACATTTCGGGCAATAATCAAATGCTAATTTAATGCTTCGTCCGTATCTTGTAATGACAGTTAAAGGCTTTTTAGAGTATGCCCTACCTTTGCAATATTCGCAACCTTTATTATCAGCCATTGTTTATCCCTCCTTGAAATACATCTATCTCCTTTTCAGCAAACTTACACAATTCAACATAATCATAGTCCCGACAAGGACAATAATTCCTGTAAGCAGGACAGTCTGCGTTTATGCAGGTTTCGTCTTCACAATATTTACAGGTCATTTGTTATCACCTACCAATTCTTTTAGCGCATCGTCAATAAAATCATCAAAGTCTACATTTGGACTATCATAACGATTATCGAACCATTTGTCCTTTATTATTTCCGCAAATTCTTTGTATGCTTCGGCTTTGATTTCAGGCGCAAACAAATCTCGTCTTTCATTTAGACCGTCTTGAAATGCTGTATCAGCATTTCTTGAAAGGATTTCGTTTTCCTTTTGCAAGTCGTGAATACAGTCAAGCTTCGCTTGATTCATAGATTTTAGTCTTTCAATCTCTGTCTTCTGACGTTTGATAAGGCTGTCAATTTCAGGCTCGACAATTTCAAAATCTTCTTTTAGCCATTCACGAACATAATTGAGATTATATGACGAATATCCGATATACATTTCTTTTTTCTTAGCATCATACCAATGGATAGAAAAACACGGCTTATCAATTTTACCTCCAACCACTATATGAGGATAAATTGCTTTGATTTTATCTTTCACCCTTACCGTTTTTGTATTATTTTTATCAGTCACGTTATTTCACTCCCCGAATTTTGATTTTATTTCATATATGCAACTTATTTCATCTGCACCATAGCGATTATAGAGATTGTTAAAAAGAGATATATACTGATTTTCTCTGTCTAAATCATTTTTAAAACCACTCATAGCTTTTTCAAAATACTTTCGGTCGTTGCTTGTATACTCAACTATCAAAAGCATTAAATCTTCAATGTCAATCGCATTAAATTCAACGTAATTGTCATTTGCAAAATTTACAAGCCACATTCTTTTTCCTCCCAGTCCTCGCAAGTATCATCATAAGCTGTCGGAACTGCGTAATAATCGCTGTTTTCATTGTCACAACAAAACTCTGCGTTGCAATGTCCGTCAAATGTTCTTCTGTTGTATTTACAATTTCCGCATATTTCTTTCATCGGTTGTCCTCCGTTTTTTCAACCCTCACTTTGTAAAAATTACAAACCTTTGGCTTTGATTTTAATATCGTACAATATTTCCCATCGCAGAATTGACAGGTCTTGTCTTTACATTTCGGCTGCTGTTTTAAGCCCATGCTGTTACCTCCTTATCCCCACTGTTCAGCCATAGCTTTGGCTATCCCCGGAAACGTTTTCGATTTTTCTTTTTGACGATCCTTATAACTATGACTGCCGTACGTACACCAATCTTTCGACTTATAACCGCCTGTATACGTTGAAAAATACTTTTCCATTGTAGGCTTTGGTAAATTATTTGCTTTGAGTTTTGGTAACCCTTTAAGCCACAAGCAAGTACGCTTTGTAACATAATTTTCCCTATCATCAATGCTTGAAGCAAACTCATAAGGATTTATAATTTGATCAGGCTTTTTATACGCCGTTGACATAAATCCAACAGGATTTTCAACCACAATTCTGTCACAATCAGCCAATACAAAATGCATGAAGAACACCGAAGCTTTTGCTCTATTTTCCCAACGTTTTACAACTTTTTCGGGCGACGTCGCTTTAAGTGAAAAACTGCGTGTAGCCGCATTCGTCAAATATGTACACGGTGGATGTGCGATAATTAAATCCCAACTGTTCTCAATTTCATGTGTTTTGCCGTCACAAGTTATAAACTCACAATGACCGTTTAGCAGCGGGATTACATCTTGTTTTATATGCCATTCCGGATGTCCGCCCGAACAGTCGATTATATCGCACGAATATGCTTCGTGGCCTTTTTCACGGAAAGCCATACATACCCTTTGACTTTCCTCACAAGCAACTAAAACTTGCATATCTACTCACCCATTTCTTCGTAGTTCTCAGCGTCAGGTTTAAATGTGATTTTCTCGACGTTTACTCTTATCGTCGAATTCTTATGCGTTGGATCCATAAGCTCAACGGAATAATTCCATTGATTTTGAACTCTGTCAAACCAATATACAAGGCATGCCGGTATGTATCTGCTACTCTGATAAAAAACATACCGTTCCATTGCAATATGTTTTTTTAGCTGTATAATGATTTCGGAAATGTTCATCATATATCGCCTTTTATGCTTATAAACAGACCCGGTACATCGGAATAAAACTTTTCCGTAATTTCACTTGCAACCTGAGCATCGTCTTTCCAGAAGCTTAATTCTGTCATAACGTCTTTAAGAAGCTTGATCAAATTATCGGTATCCGGTCTTGTAATTTTATACTCTCCGTTGTAATGCTTACCTGTAATCGGGAAGCACCACTTTGTCACGAGCTGCACCGCACCATGTAAAGGTTCTTCGGGTTTATATTCACCGAGGTAGGCAAGAAATTTTTGTTTTGCGTCTTTAAGCTCTGTCGGCTTATATATTCGGGGTTTACCATTAACAACTTTGATTTTCTTTTCCTGATCCGTTACCGTCGGAATAATCATCGGAACGAAGAAGGCATATTCTTTTATCATAAATTTTTCTCCTTTTCATAATCCGTACCTTGCCATTTACCCGATTTCGGATCATAAAAGACATCTCCGGATTGTTTTATGTTGTTCCAAATAAAATTCAAAATGTCAGGTTGTTTTATCAACCACAATAGAACCTGACTTTGTAAAATATCAAAAGCCTGTCCCGGTATCGTGTGAAAAAGAGGCGGCATTTTTCTTGCAACATTTAAGAGCTGGCTTCTCTTTTGCTTACGCATATTTTTTCTTCCTTTCAAAGAAATTGCTTTTTGTCACAGTCAGGGGAAAAAGTTGTGTGTGGCGGCAGCTTAAGCCACCACACTTTTTATCCCCTGTGACCGTAGGGAAAAATCACTTTTAATATATTTATATATATTGTTTTTCCTTCCCTACGGAAATTTTCGATAAATAATCGACTTTTTCCCTCACTCGGAAATTTTCGATAAACTAATCGAATTTTTCCTTTTTCAGGTTTTAAGGGAAAATCGGGAAATTTATTTTTTTCTATCGACTTTTTCCCTCACTCGATTTTACCGACAACACCGTCTTTAATCCAAAAATCTGAGTGTTCCTCAACATAATTTCTGACAGTTTTTTCACTCTTTCCGATATATTCGGATAAGTCTTTAAGTGATGATTTACCGTCATTATTACAATACTCAAAAGCTCCTTCAAGAGAGACTTGCCGATCCTTTTTATTCTCCTGCTTAGATTTCCTTTTGTTAAAATTCTTCTGCCAAGGTGAGCCTTTAGAATTCTGAGTATCAATATCTTTGAGGATATCCGCATCGTCTATGACATGTACCGGATACTTAAACCAAAGATTGATAGGATTGAATTTCGGATATTCTCTGAGCGTTCCTTCAATCCTCCACGCCGTAAAGCTTTCCTGACGCTGTTTGACACTGTTAATATCTTTCATCATAAGTTTAAAGCTTGTAGGCTTTAAAAGCCCCCTGGCGGCTTCTGTCGCTTTGTCAGCGACAAGTAAATCATCAATGGCAACTTCGTCTTTCATATTAAAGCGTGACAGCCAATCTGACGCAACTTCACATACTGCCTTGTTGTCTAACTGTTTCTTTATTGCTTCGTCCAAATCAAGCTCTATGAGGTCAATCAGCGCATCGGGGTCACGAGCAAAAACTCCCGAGCCTGATGCTCTGTCCATTGACTTTTTCTCGCCCTGCAAACCTTTTGAGTGATGGTGACAATAAATAACGGCACAGCCGAGTTCGGTACAAACCTTATCGAACTGATTACAGAATTTTGACATCTGTTCGGCTGAGTTTTCGTCACCTGTAATGATCTTATATATCGGATCAATAATGATTGCAATGTAATTCTTTTTAGCTGCTCGGCGAATCATTTTCGGGGCGAGCTTATCCATCGGAATCGACTTACCTCTAAGGTTCCAAATATCAATGTTACTGATATTTTCAGGCTCCCAATAAAGTGAATTATATACATCTTTAAAGCGGTGCAAACATGAGGCTCTGTCAAGCTCAAGGTTTACATACATAACCTTACCCTGCGTACAATCAAAACCAAGCCATTTCTTACCCTCTGCAATGGCACAGCACAGTTCAATCAAAGCGAATGATTTTCCTGCCTTTGACGGACCCGCAACAAGCATTTTATGCCCCTGCCGAAGAATACCGTCAATAAGCGGCGGTGCAAGCTCGGGGAGGTTATCCCATACACTTTCAAGCTTCTCAGGATCGGGAAGATCGTCGTCAACGCCCTCAATCCATTCCTGCCATTCAGCCCAGCTTTGTTTACCGATATTGGTTTCAAGTAAATACTGTTTTTGACCTTTGCGTGTCACTCCCGGCATACGGGAAAGTCTTGAAGGATTCTTATTCTGCGAATCAATCGTCAATCCGTTCTTTTGGCATTTAGCATAAAGATAGTCAACTCTTTTTCGATACTCGGAATAATCCGCAGCGTCAATTTTGACAATGGCATGTAAGCTTTTTCCGCCGCTGTAAACAAGTGCGGCAATAGGCAATTCAAGCTCGTGTAAAAGGGCGTTTTGCATTTCAAGCTCCATGTTATCCGATTCAACAAGCGCAAAACGAAAATCTGTTACATTGTCGTTTTTTACACCCTCTCCGTCGAGCGGATTAAACCTGATCCACGCCCCCGCTTCTTCTCTGTAATCTCCGAGAACAGAGCCGATATCTCCCTTGCAGTTGTTTAATGCCTGAATAAGTTCTCCTGCCGTTCGATCATAATTTCCTTTTGTAGGAAGATATTTGCCGTCTTTTTCCCATGTGGTAGTTACGTATCCGACATTTTCTGTACTGTCAAATAATGTTTCAAGATATGTAATAAGCTGCTTAACAGGATTCCAATGTTCCGGAATGTTCAGTTCACGGCTTTCGACCCATGATTTATCGATTACTCGATCCTTGCCTATTTCAGAATCCCAATCAAGCTCCGAGCCCTCAAAGGACGGCTTCCAGCCTTGATCTTTTGCAATTTGAAAAATAGTACCGGCTGTAACGGGATTTTGATTTCCTTGGAAGGTTTTCCATTTTCTTTCACATTCGCCGTTATGATATCTGCAATCGTTTTTACTCCATTCATCCCATACACTGACGGTATAGCCCTCTTCTTTGAGAGCCATACCGACATTTACCCATTCCTGATACGAACATAACGCAGGGTTAATGTGTTCAAGTAATTCAATTATTCCGATTTCACCATCCTGCATAGGTCATTGCCTCCTTATGTTCAGGTGTATATTTGTTTGGTACTATATCGTGCGGTACTCGCCAACTGTTGGCAGCAATGCGATCAATTAGTTTTCTTGCCTCTTCAAAACGCCATGTTCCGACATGCTGAAAGCCTCTACCCTCAAGGAAGCGAATCTGTTTCGGCGTAGTCAAGCCCTCGTCTCGGCGTTTGTTTAAACGGTCAAGAAGCATTTTAGCCTTGCCTGCATTTCCTACTTCATCGGGGAAAATACCGAATTTTTCAAGTGCGGCAAGCTGTTTATCTGACGGTGGAGACATCTCCCAGCCAAACGACGGCACATAACCTGAAAGATCTTCGGCTTGTATAGACATCTCAAATTGAAGTGGATCAACAAGTTTACGCTTGCGATTTTTCATCTCAGCAAGAGCTTTCGCCAATGCTTCTTCTCTCTGAGCAACGACGTCGGTTTCTGCCTGCTGTTCTGCTTCTTCAATATCTATCGGGCAAGCTGCATCTTTCATATTTTCAATCATTTTATCGGCAACTTCGGGATTAGTGCAAATAAGGTGTGCCGGTCTGCAAAGCTCATGCTTCTCGGTCATCCAAAGGAAATCTAACAAAAGAAGTTCCTTCTTGCCGGGAGAAAGCCTTGTCCCTCTGCCAACCATCTGACTGTAAAGGCTGCGAACCTTTGTCGGTCTGAGGACTATGACACAATCAACGGACGGGCAGTCCCAACCCTCGGTAAGAAGCATTGAATTACAAAGAACATTGTACTTATCGTTCTCAAAGTCTTCTAAGACCTCCGCCCTGTCCTCACTTGTTCCGTTTACTTCGGCAGCTTTAAATCCTTTAGAATTCAAAATATCCTTAAACTTCTGACTCGTTTTAATAAGCGGTAAAAAGACAACTGTTTTTCTGTCCGAGCAATGCTGCAACATTTCATCGGCTATTTGCTCAAGATACGGGTCAAGTGCCGTATCAAGATCACCGACCTTAAAATCTCCGCTCTGCATGCCGACTTTTGTAAGGTCAAGCTTAAGCGGAATAGTCAAAGCTTTTATCGGGCAGAGAAAACCGTCTCTGATTGCCTGCGGCAGCTTATATTCATATGCCAAACTTTGAAAGTATTCACCGAGATTTTTCATGTCTCCTCTGTCTGGTGTAGCCGTTACGCCTAAAACATTTGCATTATCAAAATGCTGTAATACCTTTTGATAGCCGTCAGAAATGCAATGATGAGCTTCATCAATGATTATTGAATTAAAGTAGTTTTCATCAAAACGGTTAAGTCGCTTTTCTCGCTGTAAGGATTGAACCGAACCGACGGCAATTCTGTACCAACTTCCAAGACAGCTTTGCTCGGCTTTTTCTGTTGCGCAAACAAGCCCTGTTGCCTTTCTGATTTTGTCCGCAGCCTGTTCAAGTAATTCGCCTCGGTGAGCAAGAATTAACACTCGCTCGCCGTTTTTTACACATTCTTCGGCGATTTTTGCAAACACTATCGTTTTGCCTGTACCTGTCGGAAGAACAAGAAGTGTACGTTTGTTGCCGGTATGCCATTCATGAAAAACAGAATCCTTTGCCGCCTGCTGATATGGGCGCAGTTCCATTACCAACCACCTTTATTTCCTGTCTTCCACGACGGTGTAGCGGGTGCAGACTGCTGAGCAGGTTCAAGGAAGCGTTTAATCTTGTTTGACTGCCCCGTTGTACCATCCTTTCGTGTAAATGTATCAATATATACCTTACATCTTCCTGTCTTGCCCTGTATGTCATTCCAATTCATGGCATATTTTTCGCCGTGCTTTTTAAGCCCGATCGCAATAAAAAACTCACTGAGCTTTCCCTCACACCTTGTATGGAGAAAAAGATAATGCAGAATAGTGGTACTTCCCAATTCTCCGCCGTCAATTTTTATTTTTACGATAACCTCATTACAAGACGGCAGCTTTGCACCGCCCTGATATCTTGCTCTTTCAAACGATACAACGGTAAAATTGTAATCGCCTTCGGGAAATAATGTAAATTCGGATTCCATGTTTATTTCGGAATTCCAATCAAGCTCTCTTTCAATATTGTTATTATCCATGATAAATCTCCTCTTTAATAATTAAATGGTAAGTCGTTGTTTTCCTTAATGCTCGCAAGTACCTTATCCCATATGCTGACGACATATTCAACAAAGTCGGCAGGGTAATTTTCTATAGGTGTTGATTCGGGGAAATAGCCTTGTAAAGCTATGGTTTCACGGAGCATTTTTTCTGTAACTCCGCTCGCATTCATCAAATCCGCCAAAGGCTTTGCTATTTTAGGATTGATTGTTTCATTTGCAGGTTTTACCTTCTGCTGAGTTTCAATTGGTTTATCTGTCTCAGCTGTGTTATCGATAATTTCTTCAAAATCGCCTCTGTCAACAGTTGTTGTCGGCTGAGGTACAGACTTCTTGAAGTCAGGAATAACATGAGCTATCGACGAAAAATCGAAAGGTATTTCCTCCGGCAATCCGTCACGGTTCTTGGCATCCCAACAAGGATTATGAGTGGTGTACATCACTCGCTGACCGCCCTGTGCTTTATACTTCTGTGTTTTTTCATTAAACACGGTAATGGTTTTGTAATTTGCAAAAAGCACCATATCCGCCCACTCTTTAATAAGCGGTGAGATCTGAGAGCTTGTCTTTTTACCGAGCTTAAGTTCCCAACGGTCATATGCGCCCATTTCGTCAGGCTGCTCAAACTTACGAAGCTGAGCGTGCGCCGTAAGAACAACGTTAATATTCTTTGCGATTACTTCATCAAGAAGATTAAGGAAACGCCCGATTTCTTCTTTTTCATATACATAACCGTTTCCGTAGCCAAAATCTTCAATACCCTTTTTGTTTGCCCTTGCACAGATATCGTCAATACAAAGCTGTTCAGCCCAATCAATGGTATCGACAACGAGTGTGCTGCATAATTCGGGATGATCAATGATATATTTGATCTGTTCCTTAAGCATGGTCCAGCTTGTAGGCTTGTCCATACGCTTCACGTTGAGTTTTTTTGTGCTTCCCTCGGTGTCAATAAAAATGGGATCAGGGAAACATGAAGCAAAAGTTGATTTACCGATTCCCTCTGAACCGTATAACACGACTTTCTGTGCGGAAACAATTACTCCTGTTGATATGTTCATGAATTCCACTCCTTATATTTTGCTTTTTCTTCCGGCTTAACATAACCGTCCTCGATAATAATGGAACATTCGTTACCTGTGCTTACTCTTGTTGCGATTGCCTGTAAGCCCTCGGATTCAAGCCACTTGCCGAAATTCTGCAAGGTTTCTTCGTCCATCTGTTCAAGCTTATCAAGCAAAACAAATCCGCAATTCGGATTAAGCTTGCGAACAATGGCAGTTGTTACCTTAAGCTGATCCGATCCGCTGAGGTTATCCCATTTAAAGCCGTTATATATCAGCTCTCCGTTTTCCACCGAAAGCCCCGGAAGAGGAAGCTCCGCACTACTGAGAAGATCGTACTTTTCTTTGCGTACATCATCGATTTCACGAGATAACGTATCGTACTGATCTGTATATTGTTTTGCTTCTTCTTCAATGTGCATTTTATCGAGATTTGCTCTTACATGACTGTTGATGATATCAATTTCGGCAATACTCTTTTCAAGCTCTGCTGTTGATTCATCCTGCAAGCTCTGAACGGTCATTTCGGCAATTCTTAAATCATTGGAGAGCGTATCTCTTTTATCCGAAAGCTCCCGTAATTTTACCTGTAATGCAGTGATTTCATCGTTCACCGTATCATATGCTCTTTTGATATTGGCAGCATTTTCACGCTTACGCTGATTTTCGCCGTTCCGTGCAAGGATGTCCTGCTGTTCTTTTATGAGATCAGCCGCCGAAACAAGGTCTGTAGGTGCTTCGGGATAGCTTTTCATTTCCGAAGCATGTTTTCTTTTACTGTCGGCAAGCTGTCCTATGTATCTGCGCTTGTTGTAGATTTCCGATTCTTTCTGTTCAAGCTCAAACAGCTTATCTCCGACACCGATTATCTGTAAAAGAATATCTGCCTTTTCCTTACTGCTTGATTCCATAAACTTCGGAATATTTAAAGCAAATTGAGAAACAAATTCATTAAGAAGCTGCTGACCTGCACGGTTACCCGACGGATCAATAACCTTTAAATCGCTGTTTTTACCTCTGCGTTCAACAACCAAACCGTTTGAAAGCTTGATTTGAAGAAGTGGCGGAATGTTTGAGCCTTCACGCATTGCTGATGACGGCTTGAATCTATCGCCACCCAAAGCCCATGCAATGGCATCAAGAACAGAAGTTTTACCTTGATTATTTCGTCCGCCGATTACCGTCAATCCGTTTTCCTGCGGTTCAACGGCAACGGCTTTAATACGTTTTACATTTTCTAATTCAAACTGTGTGATTTTTACCATATTTGCCTCCTACTTGACAAAAACTATTTTTTTGATATAATAGGGTTGAATAAAGTGTGTGATTTTTATTCAACCTTAGAACTCGTTCAGTTGCTTCAGTTGCTGCTGGGCGGGTTCTTTTCCTTTATCAGGACATTCTCTGCGTTGGCTTCAAAGTGTGCCTGGCGCTGTTCTCTGTACAACTTTTCAAGCTCGACTTGATAGCGGCGGTTCTTCATGTTGGCAGTGTCAAGCTTCTTTGCAAGCCTGACGATCTCGGCATCTCGTTCGGCGTTGATGTTGTAAAGCTTGTCCTTGATTGCCTGATATCCGCCGAAGAAAAACGCCGCCGTGAACAGACTTCCGAAAAATCCCGCAAAAAATATCCAGAAAAACAAATCCATTGCTTATCCCTCCTTTCCAAAGAAATCGCCGAAGCGATCCATTATTGCCTGTTTGGGTATTCTCCATGAGCTGCCGAACTTGGCAGCACCGGGCATTTCGCCTTTTCGGCAAAGATAATTGACGTTATCGGACGTGCAATGTAAAATTTGAGCCGCTTCCTGTGCCGTGAGAATATCTCCGTACTCCGAAAACTTTACGGGTCGATACACTGGGGATTTACATCTTACTGCCATACTCTCACCTCCTCATTTTTATTTGGTGGTTCATAAAGGTTGTATTGCCGTTCTGAGTGTAATTACCGTTTTTCATAATTGACACTCCTTGCATTGTGAATTTTCTTCACTCGATTGTAATTCTTCCTTGTTTTGTGCTATAATCGCCTTGAAAGGTGGTGATTATATGCGTGAGTTTTCATACCGATTGAAAAACGGTATGCCTGACGAAGTGGAACATGTAATTTACATATATACCTCCGCAGGTTGGGAGTTTAAAGAATTGTTGCCGGCTGACGGTATTCCTCAGCAAATTGTTTTTACATGGAATCAAGACCGAGTACCGTTTTATCCTCCTATTTACTTACCTGAGTGATAACTATACTTTTAAAGTCTTTCAAATCGTCACTTCCGATTGTTGTAATCAGCTTCAAATCGGGATTGGCGGTTTTTGCTTCTTCGTATTGTTCTTCGCTTTGAAAGATAATTACCGTCCCTGCACGGTCTAATGTAAATCCGTATGATTTTTGTTTCATATTTCACCTCCTGTTCTTGCATTTGTATCTAATTAAGATACATTATCTTCAAAAAAAATGTGCTCAATTTCGTCAGCAGTCAAGTGATAGCGTCTTTTCATTGCCGACATCTCTGGCTGCGTAAAACTTGCACGACCGTTTATCTTTGCAGAAAGCGTTGTTCTTGATATGCCTAACGCTTCTGCCAACTTATACTGTGTGTCACCGTTAAGACACATAACGCTCATCAGCATTCCTTTGTTCATTGTATCGCCTCCTGTATCTTTTTAAGATACTTTTATTTTAGCACACATTTTTTATTTGTCAACCCTTTTTGTATCTTTTTTTTAACTTTTTTTAAAAAATATTGACATTGTGCTAAAAATGCGATACAATTCGTTTATACAAGGTGGTGAATATAAATGACCGTTGGAGATTATATAAAAGAGTTGCGAACTTCAAGAGGTTATTCTCAGGAGCAATTAGGTAAAATGCTTGGAGTTCAAAGAGCCGCCGTCCAAAAATGGGAATGTGGAGCAGTACAGAATCTTAAAAGAGAAACAATAAAGAAACTCTCGGAAGTATTCAACGTTCCTGCCTCTTCCTTTATTGATAGTGTTTGTGATCCAGCATATAAACCTACCGATGAAGATATAAAATTCGCCCTCTTTGACGGTGCGGACAATATAACAGATGAAATGTATGAAGAAGTCAAGCGCTTTGCCGAAGCCTTGGGTACTTCATCATGCTACCTACTTGACGGTAAAGAAACATCAAAAGATTTTGTTTCATCTTTTGCTTTAACCGAACGAGAAAAAGCGTTAGTAATTGCATATAGAAATCACCCCGATATGCAGAAATCCGTTGATAAGCTTCTCGGCATTGAGTCGGAGGAAAAGCTTTATATAATAGAAAAAGCCGCCCGTAACGGAGATAACACTCCGCTTGTAGTTACGGACAGCAAGCTCAAGGAACTTGAGAATTTACCCGAAGTTCCTCTTGAGGATGGTTAAATTTTGTTGTGTTTTATAAAGGTTTCAAATTGTGAGTAGACTTTCTGCTCAAGCGGAGATATCAAAAAGCGATTGCGCTTGTAAAGCTCGTTCATTCTTTCCGCTCTGTACTCTGCGGCGGTTCGGCTGATCTTGCAAAGTTCTTGTATTTGATCGGCGGTCCGAACATTGCACCCCCACAGCACGCAGGCGGGAGCTAACAGACGGCTTGCAAACACGTTTGCTGCTTGTTCAATCGGATTATCGGTCGGTGACGGCTCTCGGTTTACAAGCTCGAACTTCCCGACGTGATTGAGAATAATGTGCCCGATTTCGTGAGCAACAGTAAACCTTCGACGCTCAGGCGGAACAGCAGAGCTTACGAAAATGTGTGGTATGTTGTTAATGTAGCAGCTCATGCCGTCGCTTTCATCGGTCGGCTCGTAATAGTGCAGCTTGATTCCAAGCTCGGCGCAGATTTTGACGGTGTTGATCGGCAGTTCCGAAATGCCTAAATCAATCAACAACTGCCATACCGAGTCTCTTGCATTTTGATAGTCTTTATAATTCATATAAAATCACCTCACTTAAAATTTTAAGTGAGGCAAAGTGTAAAATCTACAGGTAAGTTTTGGTAATTACTTGCCGTGAAAAAGGAGGGTGAAAATGAGAGGTGCGAAAAGAAAGCCAAGCAAGAAAACGATCATTATAATTGTTGCTGTCGTTTTATTTCTGGGAATAATCGGTTCGTGCAATGATTCGCTGCAAAACAAAAACGAGGAACCCGAAACAACAGCATCAAGCACTACAGTTGTTACAACAACGTCAAGGCCAACAACGGTAACAACTACCGAAACAACAACAGAGCCGACAACCGAGGAAGAGACTGAGCCTAAAAGGGAAATCGTTCATACTCAGGCATCTTACGATTATATCGTAAACACAAATACAGGCAAATTCCATTACAGCTCTTGTTCTCAGGCGGGTCGAATCAAGGAAGAGAATAAAGCTGTTATTCATGGAACTTCCGACGAGCTGGAAAGCATGGGATATACTCCTTGCGGCAAATGTAATCCATAATAAAAAAGCCGCTCGAGGCTGCTTATAAGAGAAATTGATTAGCTTAGTTCATAACCGCCTTGCGGTGTGATAAATGACTTTAATTGAAAGGGTGTTAAAAATGGGATTTATTCCGATGGTTTGTCCGCAATGCGGTGCACAGGTTCAGTTGGACGATTCGAGAGAATTTGGCTTCTGTTCCTATTGCGGCACAAAAATTGTGCAGGAAAAGGTAGTCGTCGAACATCGTGGAAGTGTTGGCGTTGACCATTCCGGTGAAATTGATAATCTTCTTCGCAGAGCTTCCGAATATATGCAAAGAGGTGACACCGACGGAGCAGAGATCTATTACAATCGTGTTTTAGACTTAGATTTTGATAACGAGATTGCACGGAACGCAATGGAGAGATTAAATCAAATCGTAAAAGAACCAAATCTTTTCATTACAGCAACAACAGGAAAGCTTTACAATAAAAAGGCAAGTATCCGTATAAAAATCGACGGCATAGATTACGGTACAATTTTTAACGGCAATACAGGCTCTTATAAATTAAATGTCGGTACACACAAAATACGATTAAAAATTAACAGCGTACCTTTTTACAAATTAGATTTTAATGTTGAAATTAAAAATCGATTTACAAAACTACAATATGTCGCTACATGTAAAATCGGCAACGTAATAGAAATAAAATAACGGAGATATTGAAAATGATATGTTCAAAGTGTAAAAAGGTTATTCCCAACGGTTCAGTACAGTGCCCCGAGTGCGGCGCAGATCTTAAATCAAGCATACAAAAGACAAAAGCAAAAACGGGCTGTATGTGGGCTTTTATAATAGCGATCCTTGCTTTTGCAATTATTTCCGTTGCCCTCATTATCAGCGTTACCAATGATTCAAGCCCGGATAGTTCGGGTAAAAGCACTACCACCACCGCAGCGCAAGTCATTTTAGATAAGTAAGATAATATAATCGACATTTCAACAAATGAAACCTTCGACACCTACCCGAAAGACTGATTTGTGATTTATTTTCGCATCAATAGAAGTAAAAAACGCCGCCCGGCGCTGGAACACCGAACGGCAAAACATCCAATCTCTCGAACCACCAAAAGAAAGGCTGTGGCAACATTATACCGCCTTTCTCAGGTTTTTGCAACCATTTTTTGAAAGGACGGTTATTTTTATGCCAAGAAAGTCAAATGCAACCCGATCCGATGGTCGAATCGCTGTACAAGTCTATCTCGGAACAGTTGACGGTAAGAAAAAATACAAAAGCGTGTATGGCAAAACGCAGAAGGAAGCTGACCGAAAAGCCGATGAAGTGCGTCGAGCTTTGGAAAAAGGGCTTGACATATCCGAGACATCAACTTTTTCCGAAATTGCGGAACGCTGGCTTAAAACAAAAGAAAACGCCGTATGCCGTTCTCAGGTCGTGCAGTACAAATCTTGTCTTAATCACCTCAACCGATACATCGGTGATAAGAATATGCGCAGGCTTGTTCCGAGCGATTTACAGGATATCATTGACCGATATGCAAAATTTAACCCCAACACAAGAAAACCGAGCAGTCACCGGACGCTCGTCGCAATAAAATCAACCGCTTTGCAGGTTGCAAATTATGCAATCTCCGCACGTTTGACGGACTTTAATTTTGCAACATCTGTTTTCCTGCCCAAAGATAATACAAAGCAAAACAGACGAGCCTTGAACGAATCCGAGCGCAAAACAATTCTTGCCGTTGAACACCCGTGTAAATTATCGGCAATGATAATGATGTATGCCGGTTTAAGGCGCGGCGAGCTCCTCGCCTTAACGTGGAATGATATTGACCTTGACAATCGTATTATATCAATAAATAAAAGTGCCGAAATCATAACTAATCAGATCAACATTAAAGATGGCGCCAAAACTAAAAGCTCAGTTAGAATTGTAAATATCCCCTCTGCCCTCTCCGGGTATTTAAAAGAGTGTAAGACCAAAGCCAAGTCTGATATTGTATGCTGCACCCAAAAAGGTACATATATGAGCTTAACTACATGGCGGAGAATGTGGCAGTCTTATATCTGTGCTTTGCAGGAAGCTAATCCGCTGATGCCTGACTTTACACCGCACTGGTTGCGACACACATACGCTACGATCCTATACCATGCCGGTGTTGATGTGCTTACCGCAAAAGAGCTGCTCGGGCACTCAAAAATACAAACCACACTTGATATTTACACTCATCTTGATTCGCAATTCAAGAATAAAAATATCGATAAACTTAACAGTTTTCTCGACAATCAAGGTTGATGTCAGTCATTGTGTCAGTCAAAAAAGCCACAAACGACGTAATATCAACGTTTTTTACCTTTTATTTTTGTGAATGGCATTCAAGAGGTCAACGGTTCGATCCCGTCCGTCTCCACCAAGACAGAGAAGCGAGTTTTGCTTCTCTGCTTTTTTATTTAAATAAACTACTCAAAGCAAAGTCGCTTATATCGGCTCACATTGAATATTTTAAACATAGTAAAAAAATAAGCGGCTGATTCCTCAGTCGCTCATTTTAATTAAGGTACTATTTTATAAAGTGCTTTTCTCGTCTCGTCATCGTATAGCGGAGCTTGAAACCGTATGGGCTTAACCACTCCGTCGAGAATTGCGTACCCGTCGCCCTTGCCGAGTAGCTCAACGCCGATTTTCTGTCCGCATATGGTATTGCTTTGTGCCACGTTTGCACACGCTAAAACAATTTTTGATAAACAGTTTGCCCGAATTGTATTATCAATCACATTGTTTTTTGGGTGTTGCGTTGCAATGACCATAAACACATTACACGCCCTGCCTACGGCGGTTATATAGCTAACAAGGGAGTTAATCCGTGTACCTGCTGCGGCGTCAAGCGTTGCGTATTCGTCAATAAAAATGACGTGTAATGGGAAATCCTCGGCGGTTGCTTTTTGCAGTCCTTTACTTTCCATTTCTGCATATCGTTTTTGTATTTCCTCTTTCACATCTTCAAGCAATAGCGCCGCTTCTCTTTTTGTCGTTGATACTTTATATTGCGTTTCAGGGAAATAATTATAAAAGCTGAATTCAACTTGTTTCAAGTCGATAAAGTCCAAAATCAAATTTGAGGTTGACCGATGCAAGCTGTCAATGATACAATTCATTAGCGAGCTTTTACCGCCTCCAGAAGATCCCGCAATTAGAATTGACCTTGTTTCAAAAATGTTTAAAATAAGCGGCTTACCGTCAACCGTCCATCCGATTAAAAAATCGCCGCTTTTTGATTTTGCGTTTACTGGCGTATTCTCGTATTTAATCGTGAACCATTCTTCAGGCGGAAGCGTAAAAATCAATGCAAAATCGGCGTCACTTTCTAACTCTCCGTAAAACTCAGCGCTGCCAGTATATTTTATAATCCGCTTTTTTGCTCGGTCAAGCATCATCCAGTCCTTATGGTTGTTTAGTTTATAATAATTGATATAATGCTTGAACCCTAAAAACTGTTCGACGCAGGAAACATTAACGCCGCAGTCGCTAAATAGTTCGGTATACGTTTTCAAATCCATTCTAAAACCTCCATTTGCTTTTTTATCTATAATAGTTTTAAATAGATTATTTTTTTATTATACCATACTTCATCTATGATTGACAAGTTTTCCCAGTTATATTATTATGGAATTAGCAAATAATAATGTATTTAGAGAGGGATAATATATAATGAATAAAGCTTTTAAAACGGCTTTGCTTGTGGCTTTTGTAACCTTGCTATTTGGCTTTATCGGGTTCAGCATTGACGACCTTTTAGGTGTTAACGGTGCAGTTTTCAGCTCTGTTTTGGCAATCGCCGCTGCCGCCGCATTTATTGTTTATTACATCAACAAAACCAAAGAGGAAGAAAAAGACAATAAAAAACACACAACTCCCCGAATCGTTTTATGGCGACTTCGGGGAGTTTTAATGCAAGTAAAAATTATAAAAAAGAAATAATGTGTATTGCTTTTTATTTTCATTTCAAGTATAATGATTTCATAATACAGGTCGAAGGGAGATATGATACATATGAAAAAGAGAATCGCTGCGCTTTGGCTGGCGGCTTTGATGATTTTTTCGCTTTCCGCCTGCGGCAAAAAGGAGGCCGACGACAAGTCCTTGCCTTCCGGCGATACAACGACCGCGGCAAAGGTCAGCGATGTAAAAATCACCCCGTCAGAGGCGAAGCAAGCAAAGCTTGTCGACTACAAAACATCCGACTTTTCAATGAAAATTCCGGAGGGTTGGTCTGTTACTGCCGGAGGAATCGGAATGTTCCATGCAATCCGTGTAACCGACCCCAAGAACCCCATAAATCAGGTGTTTTTCCTGCTCAAGGCTCAACCGCTCCTTCACAGTGAGACGGGTAAGGATTATTATCGGCAGTCATATCAAATGTACGGCGGGAACTATAACATGATGGCTGACGCACCGGTTCTCTCCTCTCCGTCGACGGAAAACTTCTTTAAGATTTTTAATTCATATGTCTCTCTTGTCAAGACATATGAACCAACTTATTCAAGCTTCGACTTTCCGAGCTTCGGGTCGTTCAAGAGCGTTGAACGCTTTGCGAGTAACAGCAACATGAAATCGCAGGCAATCAGTCCCGCCCTGCTCCGTGCTACTTTCACCGATGCAGCCGGCACCAAGGGAGAGGGCCTTTTCACGGCGGATATAATAGATTTCGCAGGCAATATGATGAGTGGCTTCGGAATTGACGCCGGCTATTATATGGCTTATAACATTGCGGCAATCACCTGCGAAGAAAATTCACTTATTGAATGGAAGGATATTCTTTGCCAATCACTCAGCTCGATTGATTATTCGCAGAGCTATGTCAACAGCGCAATCCAACAAAGCAATGAGAGCACGGCAAATGCAATGCAAATCAGGAATGAGCTAAGCAGCATTTCCGACGGAATTATGGACTCGTGGGAAAAGCGAAACACAAGTCAGGATATAATAAGCCAAAAGCAGAGTGATGCGACACTCGGTCTTGAAAGAATTTATGACACCGAGAAGGATGAAATATATATGGCGAAAAACGGCTGGAGTGACACGAACAAGGACGAACGTTTTCAGCTTGTTACCGATGACAGTATGTATCTTAAGGCAACCTCCGGCACAATTGAGTAATTAAAAAATTATATTTAAGCCTCAAATTACAAAAAACTCTGTAATTTGAGGCTTTTGTCTTGCGCTCGAAAAGGCGATATGATACAATGAGCTGAACACGATAAATTCGGAGGAAAAATCATGGATTATTTGAAATATGTTAACATAAAACAGGGCACAAATTCCGTCAGACGTTTTTCAAACGGAAATACACTGCCCCTTGTTCAGATCCCGTTCGCAATGGCAGGCTATTCGGCTCAGACCGAATATGACGGAGGCTGGTTCTACAACCCGACTCACCGCAGTCTTGAGGGCATAAGGCTCACTCATCAGCCGAGCCCGTGGATTTCCGACTACGGAACTTTTCTTTTCACTCCGCAAACGGGTGAAGTCGGGGACTCTGTCGGCAGCGCATGGTCGAGCTACCGTCCGGAGGACGCAGTTATGACACCGACATATATGAAATTCCGTTTTCTTCGTTCGAGGACTGATTTTGAACTTACTCCCGCTGAGCGAAGCTGTAAAATAAGGCTCACCTATCCCGAGGGCAGAACTCCGTACTTCACTGTTTTCCCCGTTTTCGGCAGCTATACTTTTGATTTTGATTTTGAAAACAACCGTCTGCTTTGCACAACCGACGGTGCGAGAGGAGCTTTTCACGAGGGCTTCAAAACATATCTTATTGTTCAGTTCAAATCAAAGCTTGACCCGGAGAAATCCTACAAAAAGGACGGCGAGTTTATTCATGCCGCACTTTGTGACACATCGGTTGAAGCCGATATTGCCTCGTCATACATAAGTTTTGAGCAGGCACTTGAAAACATGAAGCAGGACTGCGAAGGCAAAAGCTTCAACGAGCTTCGTTCAAAGGGTAATGACATATGGAACGAATATCTATCGAGAATCGAGATTGACCCTGTTGACGAAAAGCAAATGAAAACATTCTATTCCTGTATGTACAGAACGGGACTTTTTCCGCACAAGGCATATGAAATTGACAAGGATGGCAACAAGCTTCATTATTGCCCGTTTGACGGCAGCACAAAAAACGGTGTGAGATACACCGATAACGGTTTTTGGGACACATACAGAACGGAATTTCCGCTTTTTGCAATGATTGCTAAGAAAGAATATGCCGAGATGCTCGAAGGATTTATCGTTGACTATAAAGAGGGCGGCTGGCTTCCGAGATGGCCGTCAATCGGTGAGAGAGGCTGTATGCCCTCCACCCTGCTTGATGCAATTATAGCCGATGCCGCAGTTAAGGGAATCATCGGCGGTGAGCTTCTTGAAACGGCGCTTGAAGGTATGCTCCGTCATGCAAATCACGATTCACACCATCCCGACCTTGGCAGAACAGGAGCGGAAGCATATGTAAAATACGGCTACGTTCCGGCAGATATTATTGACAACAACTGCGTCAACCTCACCCTTGATGCGGCATACGGCGACTATTGCATAGCACAGGTTGCGAAGGTGCTCGGCAGGAATGAAATCGTTGACGAATACATGAAGCGTTCAAAAAATTACAAAAATCTTTTCGACCCCGAATCAGGCTTTATGAGAGCAAAAACGACCGACGGAAAATTCAAAGAACCGTTTGACTGCTTCGACTGGGCGGACGAATACACCGAGGGCAGCGCATGGCAGTCATCGTTTTCCGTTCCGCACGATATTGACGGACTTGCCGAGCTTTACGGCGGCAAGGACAAGCTGATTGAAAAGCTTGACGAGCTTTTCGCAACTCCGCCGATTTATTGTACGAGCGGCTACGGCTCTGAAATTCACGAAATGGCGGAGATGGCGGCGGTCGATTTCGGTCAGTGTGCAATTTCCAATCAGCCGAGCTTCCATCTCCCCTATTTGTTTGCCGCTCTCGGTGAGAAAGAAAAGAGCGAATATTGGGTCAAGAAGCTCTGCGAGGAGGCGTTCAGCTACACGGACGACGGCTTCCCCGGAGATGAGGACAACGGCGCAACGGCGGCATGGTATGTGCTTTCCACACTCGGAATTTACGACATCTGCCCGGGCAAAAATGAATATATAAAAATCAAAAAGCTTTGCAAGAGTGCAAAAATTCTCGGCAAAGAAATATAAAATCATACTTTTTCGGAGGGTTGGTTTCCGCTCCACGGTTTTTATAATATTTCTGCATCATGTACAATATCGTATAAACCAACTGCCGCAACATTCAGTTGCGGCAGTGCTTTTATTTATTCACTTATTCACTGTAAAGCGGAAACCTTTCGCAAAGGGACTGAACCTCAGAGAGGACCCTGTCCTTATTTCCGTCAAAGTCATTGATGATATCGCTTATCCAACCTGCGATAAGCTCCATTTCAGGCTCCTTGAAGCCTCTTGTTGTAACGGCAGGTGTTCCTATTCTCAGTCCGCTTGTAACAAACGGACTTTGCGGATCGTTTGGAATCGTATTCTTGTTTGCGGTGATGCGAACCTCATCAAGTCTGTGCTCAAGCTCCTTGCCCGTGATGCCCTTATTGCGAAGGTCAAGCAGCATAAGATGGTTGTCCGTTCCGCCGGAAACAATATCAATTCCGTGCTTCATAAGCTCATCTGCAAGAACTGCGGCGTTTTTAACAACCTGCTTTTGATAGTTTTTGAACTCCTCTGTCAATGCTTCACCGAGTGCAACCGCCTTTGCGGCGATAATATGCATAAGCGGTCCGCCCTGCGTTCCCGGGAAAACGGCCTTGTCAATCTGCTTTGCAAACTGTTCTTTACAAAGGATCATGCCGCCCCTCGGTCCTCTGAGAGTCTTATGAGTGGTGGTGGTTACGATATCGGCATACGGCACGGGCGAAGGATGAACTCCTGCGGCAACCAGTCCCGCAATATGAGCCATATCAACCATGAGATATGCGCCGACCTTATCGGCAATTTCACGGCAGCGAGGGAAGTCGATTACTCTTGAATATGCGCTTGCTCCGGCAACAATAAGCTTTGGCTTACATTCCAGAGCGATTCGCTCCATCTCGTCATAATCGATTCTTGCAGTTGCTTCATCAACGCCGTAAGGTACAACGTTAAAATACTTGCCCGAAATGTTTACGGGAGAACCGTGTGAAAGATGTCCGCCCTGCTGAAGATTCATTCCCATGACGGTATCGCCGGGATTAAGCAGTGCAAAAAATACGGCAAGGTTTGCATTTGCTCCGCTGTGCGGCTGAACATTGACATGCTCCGCTTTGAAAAGCTCCTTAGCTCTGTTGCGGGCGATTTCTTCAACAACATCGACGCACTGACAGCCGCCGTAATACCTCTTTGACGGATAGCCTTCGGCATATTTATTTGTCAAAACGCTTCCCGCAGCAAGTAAGACCGCCTTTGAGACTATGTTCTCAGAAGCGATAAGCTCAATGTTGCGCTGCTGGCGTTCAAGCTCGCTTTCGCATGCCGAATAAACCTCATTGTCATAAGCGGAAAGTTCATCAAAAAATTTCATATACCGTCCTCCGTTTTCTAAAAATATTCTATTTATAATCCCGGTCGGTTTCTCAACCGGCATTATCACATTCCTCGGCAGGTGTCTGCGGCGTTGCGCTGAAATACTTTTCACCGGGTTCAACATCCACTCCCCTGATTTTCATAAGCTCGGAAAATGTAACAAACTTATATCCCTGCTTTGCAAGCTCGGGGATAAGCCTTGCAACGGCATCTGCCGTCGCAGGATAAAGATCATGCATAAGAACAATGCTTCCGTCAAAAACATTGTCCATGACGGTCTGATAATCCTTGTCAGCGTTTCTGTAATCCCAGTCGCGCGAGTCAACGCTCCACAAAACCATCGGCATACCGACATTCGCTTTGACCGTGTCGTTCGCAGCACCCTCGGGAGGTCTGAGAACCTTGACCTTTTTGCCGGTATACTTTGATATGGCATCGCATGATTTTTTTATTTCCTTTTGCATTTCGGGAACAGAAAGTCTGTTGAGATTAACATGAGAATACGTATGAGTGCCTATCTCACAGCCCATTTTTGAGGCTCTTATTATTTCATCGGAATATGTATCCGCTCTGTCGCCGACAACAAAGAAAGTCGCCCTGCCGTTATATTTTTCCAAGGTATCGAGAATTTTATTCGTGACCGGAGCATAAGGACCGTCATCGAAGGTAAAGCACACAAGCTTATCCGTTGCTTTCGGGAGCTTCCATTCACCCTTTTCCTCCGCCTCGGTTGTTTTCTCGGTTGTTATCTCCGTCGTTTTCTCCGTCGTTTTTAAATCATTGTTATCTGTTTGTTTGTCTGATGTCGTTTCGCTCGTTTTGTTCTGTGCATCATGTCTTTCCTGCATCATTTTTCCGCTGAATCCGTACACGGAAACAACAAGAATAGCCACAAATGCTACCAAAAAAACCGTTTTACCTATAAAATCCCTTTTCATTACTGACAATACATCTCCATGACTTACTTCGGCAAAATATTACCGTGTTAAATTATATCATCGATAGCGCTTTTATTCAATCCTCTTTTTTTAAAATTGACACAAATGTTACAAATTACACGTTTTTTTACATATTTATATTACTTACACCTTTCTTCAGGAAATATCTTAAAAAAAGTCAAAAAAGTACTTGACAATTTCCATTCTATGCTATATAATTAGCAAGTCGCTTGGAAATAATAAGAGTGACACACATATGGCGGCATAGCTCAGCTGGCTAGAGTACTCGGTTCATACCCGATTGGTCGTAGGTTCGAATCCCACTGCCGCTACCATATGGCCCGGTGGTCAAGAGGTTAAGACACCGCCCTTTCACGGCGGTAACACGAGTTCAATTCTCGTCCGGGTCACCAAGTCGGGATTTATCCCGACTTTATTTTTTGCCTGAAAATAAACATAATCGGCATTTATAAAAGCTGCGGAAATAAAAGTCGTGGCTTTATATTTTATGTTGAAAATACTTTCGTTATGAGGATGAACCCTTCTCTTACATTCATTCCTGCTTTGACGGGCACACAGTCTGCGTCCTCGTCATACAATTTTCAATGCAATGACCGTTGCTGCATCACTTTTTTATGGCTGCGGAACAGTTAAAATCACCGCCACGGTCGGCAAAGCAGCGGAACACATTGAATTATAAATAACAATAATTTAAACAACAAAACGCAATCAAGTTCATTTGCCTTGACTGCGTTTTGCGTTTTTATTTTCTTTTTTTGCCGAAGAAGCCCTTCTTCTCTTCGCCCGTCGGGGTTGAACCGCCCATCAGCGAATTGAATTTAAGCAAAGCTTCGCGCTGCTCGGAATTGAGCTTGGTCGGAATATCGACAATAATTCTGACAAGCTGGTCTCCCCTCGCCTTGCTGCGAATATTCTGAATACCCTTGCCCTTGAGTCTGAATACAGAGCCGGGCTGTGTACCCTCGGGAATGTCGTATTTAACCTTGCCGTCAAGCGTCGGAACCATGAGCGTATCACCCAAGGTTGCCTGAACGAGGTTTACATGGACCTCGCACCAAACATCAAAGCCGTCACGTTCAAAGAACGGGTGCGGTCTGACATTTACAACAACATGAAGATCACCTGCGGGGCCGCCGTTAAGACCCTTGTTTCCCTCACCGCGTACATTGAGGATCTGACGGTCGTCAATGCCGGCAGGGATATTGACCTCAAGCGTGCTCTGCTTCGTAATGCGTCCTCTGCCGCGGCACTTTGAACACGGAGTTTCGATTATTTTTCCTTTGCCGCCGCACTTTGTACATGCACGCTGAGTCTGAATAACGCCGAAAGGTGTTCTCTGCTGAGCCGTGACCTGACCCGTACCGTGACATTCGGGACAGGTTTTAGGCGAGGTGCCTGCCGCCGCTCCGCTGCCGTTACAATCCGGGCAGACCTCAATACGATTTATGTTTATCTTACGTTTGCAGCCCTTTGCCGCCTCCTCAAACGAGATAGTAACGCTCGACTGAAGATCTTCGCCGCGTCTCGGACCGTTCGGGTTGGCACGTCTTCCGCCACCGCCGAATCCGCCTGCGCCGCCGAAAAAGCTGGAGAATATGTCTCCCAAATCAAAATCGTCGCCGAATCCGCCGTTGAAGCCGCCACCGCCTGCACCGAAGTTCGGGTCAACTCCTGCATGACCGTATTGGTCATAACGAGCTTTTTTCTGCTCATCGCTGAGCACCTCATAAGCTTCGTTAGCCTCCTTGAACTTCGCCTCGGCTTCCTTATCGCCGGGGTTCAGGTCGGGATGGTACTGCTTGGCTTTTTTACGGTAAGCCTTTTTTATATCATCGGCACTTGCGTTTTTGTCAACGCCCAGCACCTCATAGTAATCTCTTTTATCAGCCATAAATTAAAGCCCCTGACTTGAAATAGGGCAACGCCGTGCGAAACGGCGTGCCCGTTATTAGTTTATTGACAATTATTTGTTGTCATCGTCCGTTACGTCTGTGTAGTCGGCATCATAGAAACCGTCGGCTCCCTGTGCGCCTGCACCCGGATTGCCGCCCATGTTCGGATCCGCCTGCTGACCTGCCGCGCCCTGTGCGCCCTGAGCAGCCTTGTATATCTTCTCCGATACCTCATAGAACTTCTTCTGGAGAGCCTCCTGCTTGTTCTTGATGAGATTGATATCCTGACCCTTGAGAGCTTCCTTCAAGCCCTCGATCTCGGCATTAAGAGCGTCCTTATCTGCCTGGTCGAACTTGTCGCCTTCCTCGGAGAGAAGCTTCTCGCACTGGTAAACCATCTGATCGGCATTGTTTCTCGTGTCAACCTCCTCACGGCGCTGCTTATCCTCCTGAGCGAACTGCTCGGCTTCATGAACAGCCTTTTCAATGTCGTCCTTTGACATATTGGTTGAAGAAGTGATGGAAATCGACTGCTCCTTGTTCGTTCCGAGATCCTTAGCGGAAACGTGAACGATACCGTTTGCATCTATATCGAATGTAACCTCGATCTGCGGCACACCGCGACGTGCCGGCATGATTCCGTCAAGGTGGAATACACCGAGAGTCTTGTTATCCTTAGCAAACTCTCTTTCACCCTGGAGAACGTGAACCTCAACAGACGGCTGATTGTCAACTGCGGTTGAGAATATCTGGCTCTTCTTTACAGGGATAGTCGTGTTTCTGTCAATGATCTTTGTGTTGATACCGCCCATTGTCTCGATGCCGAGTGAAAGCGGAGTAACGTCAAGAAGAAGAAGTCCCTTAACTTCGCCGCCCATAACACCGGCCTGGAGAGCCGCACCGATTGCAACGCACTCATCGGGGTTGATGCCCTTGAAAGGCTCCTTGCCGATGAACTTCTTGATTTCTTCCTGAACTGCGGGGATTCTTGAAGAACCGCCGACCATGAGTACCTTATCGATTTCAGAAGTTGAAAGGCCTGAGTCACTCATTGCCTGGCGAACAGGACCCATTGTAGATTCAACAAGGTCTGCCGTAAGCTCGTTGAACTTTGCTCTTGTGAGTGTAAGCTCAAGGTGCTTCGGACCTGTTGCGTCAACGGTGATGTACGGAAGGTTGATATCGGAAGATGTAACGCCCGAAAGCTCGATCTTAGCCTTCTCTGCAGCTTCCTTAAGTCTCTGCATAGCCATCTTGTCGCCGCGAAGGTCAATGCCGTTTGACTTCTTGAACTCGTCGATGATCCAGTTCATAACTCTCTGATCAAAGTCGTCGCCTCCTAAGCGGTTGTTGCCCGCCGTAGCTAAAACTTCCTGAACCCCTTCGCCCATTTCTATAATAGATACGTCAAATGTTCCACCACCTAAATCATACACCATGATTTTTTGATCATTTTCTTTATCTATTCCGTATGATAAAGCAGCAGCTGTGGGTTCGTTTATGATGCGTTTTACTTCTAGACCTGCTATTTTGCCAGCATCTTTCGTAGCTTGCCTTTGAGCATCTGTGAAGTAAGCCGGTACAGTGATGACAGCTTGAGTTACCTTATCACCCAAATAACTTTCTGCATCTGCTTTTAGTTTCTGTAAAATCATTGCTGAAATTTCTTCCGGTGAGAAATTCTTGCCATCGATAGATACTTTATAACTCGAACCCATTTCGCGTTTTATCGAAGTTACAGTGCGTTCTGGATTAGTTATAGCTTGACGCTTAGCTACTTGACCAACTAATCTTTCTCCGTTTTTAGAGAAAGCTACTATTGATGGAGTCGTTCTCGCTCCTTCTGCATTGGCTATAACTACAGGTTCGCCACCTTCTATAACCGCTACACATGAATTTGTTGTTCCTAAATCGATCCCTATTGTCTTTGACATAAAAACTACCCCTTTCCGCTTTTCTTTAAGGAAAGAAAAGCTTGGCAAAAGAAACTACGTTTTGCCCTTTTTGACTATTTATATTTTTTCATTTTCTTCGTATCTTAATTAATTGTTGAAATTGATGCTAAAACCCACTGATACAGATTTCATCTGCGGGTATCTCAATCCATCGGTAGTTTCCAGTTCGGGGTCCCAAAGCTTGAAGTTGGAGAACGTCAGCAGATTGGTTCCTCTTGCAAACAAACGGCAGCCGCGGATGCCAATTTTGGTAGTCCAACGTTGCGGAAGAGTATATCCAAGTTCCAGATTCTTCAAGCGCAGGAAACTCATGTCACGCAACCACCATGTGGAAGCTTGTTCATTGTTTGCCACAGCCTTGTCTCCCATACGGGGCCAGAATACATCTTGCCTCGGATTTTCAGGTGTCCAACGGTCGTCAATGTTCGAATAGATGTTACCAGCACCTAAGGAAGAACCCGGCAACCAGGTCTCTCCGCCCAAGAGCTGGTAGGTTTTACCTGTTCCTTGGAAGAATACTCCCAAATCGAACGACTTATAGCTTACTGTAGCTCCAAAACCATAGACAATCTCAGGAATACGTGTACCGCCAATGGCTGTTGCATCTACTGCGGTCACTTCACCATCCCCGTTCAAATCCTTGTATTTAATGTCACCGGGACGCAGGTTACTCATATCACTGAATTTTTGTGCGGGAATCCCTTCCTTAAGCATACCGTTTTCATCGAAATCATCTTCCGTAAAGAGCCTTTCCGCTATCAAGCCAAACAATTGCCCTACAGGCTTACCAGTTTGCGAACGGTATGTATCCAAGATGGCGGCAGGTTCGTCTATTTCCACAACCTTATTGTGTGCGTAGGTATAGTTTGCCATAGCGGAAATGGCCCAATCGCTATTGAACTTGTGGTTGACATTCAAAGACACATCAAATCCCTGATTATCGACCTTGCCATAATTGGCCCAAACAGGGCGGTTGAATCCGGCAGAACCAGGCACATTCTTACGC